>Ga0209061_1000349_pt1 | contig 129676 bp, 112 predicted proteins | sample Coa_R1_10_FD_187157 | JGI IMG/M metagenome (GOLD analysis project Ga0209061, IMG submission 187157) | Surface soil microbial communities from Centralia Pennsylvania, which are recovering from an underground coalmine fire - Coalmine... | ecosystem: Environmental > Terrestrial > Soil >... | reverse complement strand
ACGACCTCGGTGCCGCCGTGCCCCAGGACTTCTACCCGGACGGGGTCCACCTCGATCCCGAGGGCGCCAAGTACTACGCCTCCCTCCTCGTCCACGCGCTCGAGACACCCCCGCTGCGCTGAGTCTCCACCGCGCTCTGTTGGCGCGTGCCGCGTCCGTCGGCGCGCGCCGCTGTACCGTCGCGTGCGATGCCAGGCAGCCCGGGACGCCATCAGGCCGCGGCGGGGCGCGGGGCACATCGCGGGACGCGGCGCGCGACGCGGCGCGGCCGGGCGCGTGCGGCCCCGGCCGTCGGCGCCCTCTCGCTGGCCGCGGTCCTCGTCGCCCTCGTCGTCGGCAGCACGCCCCCGGTCACGCCCGCCTCCGCGCGCGCAAGGGGGACGGCGGCGCGCGGCACTGCGGCGTCCGCATCGAGGACCCCGGCCGTGCTCAGCACCTCGACCGCCGGCGGGGTCCCGCTCGCCCCCAGCCGCTTCGCGCGAGGCGCCTGCGTCGCCTTCTCCCCGGAGGGCCGGAACCGGGGTCGCACCGTGTTCATCGACGCGGGCCACGGGGGCATCGACCCAGGCGGCCGCGGGCAGACGCGGACAGGCCAGACGATCTACGAGGACGGGGAGAACCTCACGATCGAGCTTGAGGCCATGAACCTCCTGCGGGCGGACGGCTACCGCGTCGTGGTCTCACGCACCGCCAACACCACCGTGGTCCGGCCGACGAGCGCCGACCTGACAAGTGGGGCCCTGTCCGTGGCGGGCGCCAGGGCGGACATCGCCGCCCGGGACGCCTGCGCCGACCTCGCCAAGGCGACAATCCTCGTGGGCATCTACTTCGATGCCGGCACATCCCCCGAGGACGCCGGGAGCATCACCGCCTACGACCCCGCACGCCCCTTCGCCGCCCGGAGCAAGGCACTCGCGACCTTCCTCCAGCGTGACGTCCTCGCACGGATGAACGCGCACGGCTGGCAGATCCCCGACGACGGCGTCCAGCCGGACACAACACTGGGGGGCGTCCCCCTCACAACAACAGCCGCCGCCTACCGCCACCTGCTCCTGCTCGGCCCCGCCCGCCCCGGGTGGTTCACAACGCCGAGCCAGATGCCCGGCGCCCTCATCGAGCCGCTGTTCCTCACCGACCCCTTCGAGGGCTCGATCGCCAACAGCGCGGTCGGCCACCAGGCGATCGCCGAGGGGATGGTCCAGGGGATCGAGCAGTACTTGACGTCGTCATCCTGAGGCCGCCGCCGGCGCTGCCGGACGGGCGGGCGGTCACTCAGGCTCGGACGGGCCGTTCCCGCCTGCGGGCTGCAGACTCGATCAAAGAGGCGGCGCGCTCGACGCCGCGACGCGAGCGGACGCACGCTCCCACCCGAGCGGCCCGCGCGCGGAGCGTCTCGTCGGCGAGGAGGTCGTCTACCGCGCCGACCAGGTCGGCGGGAGCGTGGCCGTAGGTGTCGAGGCGCCGGCCGAAGCCGGTCTCGGCCACGCGCTGCGCGTTGTCGTGCTGGTCCCAGAAGAGCGGGAGGACGACCATCGGCTTGCCGAAGTGGAACGACTCGGTCGTCGTGTTGTTCCCGCCATGGGTGATGACGAGGTCCACGCGCGGGAGGACCTGGGTCTGCGGGACCTGTGGGGCACCCCACATGTTGTCCGGCAGCTCGAAGCTGTCCCCGAGCGGGCCCTTGCTCACGACGTAGCGGTGCCGGGTGCCCGACAGGGTCTCGACGAGCCGCTCCATGAGCTCGACGTCGGCGGACCCCAAGGAGCCGAGCGAGAGGTAGACGACCTCGCCCCCGGGGCGGGCGAGGAACTCCGCGAGCTCGGGAGGCAGCTCCGCCTCGGTCTCGCGGACGCAGGAGTCCAGGCGGACCCATCGCCCTGCGCTCGGTGGCAGGCCCGGATAGTCGGCGGCCTCCGGGTAGACGTAGAGGTTCAGCACGTCGGACTCGTGGACGAACTCGAGATCGGGGAGACCGGGCGCGCCGCACGCACGCACCCACTCGTCGAACTCGCCCCACATTCCACGGTGGAGGTGCTCGTAGGCGTCCCGGAAGCGCTGCCACTGCGAGCGGTCGTGCAGCGGGTACCCCGAGAACTTCGGCGGGAGCTCGGCGCCCCCCAGCTCGAGCGGGTTGCACGAGACGATGCGGACGAACGGCGCACCGCCGGTGAGCAGCGCGGGGAAGGCGCAGACGTTGTCCTCCACGACGACGTCGGGGTGCTGGCGCTCCATCACGTCCTCGAGCTGTCCCTGGACGTAGCGCGCGCCCTCCAGGAGCGCCTGCCACGTCGGATAGACGAAGTGCTCCAGCTGCTCGATCGTGGGGAGCCTGAAGACCGGAGCGGTCTCCCGCACGAAGTCCGTCCAGAACTGCCCCGCGTCGGCCCCCTCGGTGCCGCCCTGGCCGTCACCCGGCGTGAGCTCCACCAGGTCCTCTTCGAACCCGAGCGCTTCGAGCCGCCCCCGCCACGAGGCCTCGGCAGCGAAGACCACACGGTGACCACGCGCTCGAAGCACGGCGCCGATCCCGATGCAGTTGTTCGTAGGACCGTAGGCGCTCTCTGGCATGAAGAGCACCGTCAGGGGACGCTGCACTCGGGGGACCATAGCGGAGCCGTGGTGACGGGGTCAGCGAGGTGCGGATGTCTACGAAGGGGCGGGGTCCGCGACGGGTTGCATGCGTGACGTAGCTTCATTCCTACAAGGGCCCAATTGCGGCTCTTCCCCTGACTCTTGAGGCACGCGCTCAACTCTGGACACCTCGGACTTGGACGCTCTCGAACAGGCGCGTCGCGAGGTGCCGCTCACGGCGAGTGAGTACGTGGCAACCGATCTCGTGCTGACGCTCCTCGAAACGGTCGTCGACTACCAACAGCACACCACCACTGTCAAGAACTGCGTCAAGCACTTCACTGAACACTGCTGGAACGAGGTGCGCACCATCGACGACCTCGAGGATCTGTTCGCGGTCGAGCGCCCCCATGGGAGACGGCGACCTTCCTGCAGCTGTTTCGCGTTGCGGTGCGTTGGCATCGGAAGCTTCCCGGTGCGGTGGGCGCTGCCGGGATCGAACCGACGACCTGCTCGTTGTAAGCGAGCTGCTCTACCGACTGAGCTAAACGCCCTAGGGATGTGGAGCTGGAGCTGCCGCCTCGGGCCGCTCCGGGCCTGGCACGTGGGAACGTCCATTGTGCGTCGCCGCCCACGTCGGCGCAACGCGTGCCCTCCCATCTTCACACGCGACCCGGCTCCGCCCCGGCACCCGGCGTCACACGTCCGCCGCGAGCAGCCGGCCGAGGAGGTCCGGGGTCGCCGCCGCCGCCGGCCTCCTGGGTGAAGGGCCCCGCACGACGAGGTCTCGGCCGTCGCACTCGCCGACGGCAGCCCCCGCCTCGGTGCAGACGAGCATCGCCGCGACGTAGTCCCAGACCGACAGCGTCGAGCTGCCGGCCACTCGGTACCCGTCGAGCGTGCCCTCGGCGACCGCGCACATGTCGAGGGAGGCGGAACCGAGCGCCCGGTACTGCCACCAACCGGGGTGCGCGCGGGGGAAGCCGGAGATGCCCACCACGGCCTGAGCCATGTCGGAGGTCTGCGAGGGACGGATCGGCCGGGCGTCGCGGAACGCTCCCTCGCCGCGCACCGCGTGGTACCGCACGCCGGAGACCTGGTGGACGACCAGCGCCGCGAGGGCGCCGGCGTCGTCGAGCACGCAGAGGCTGGTGGAGTACCGGGGGATGCCCAGCGCCGCGTTGGTCGAGCCGTCCACGGGGTCCACCACCACCACGAGGGAGGAGTCCGGCCCGCTGCGACCGGACTCCTCGGACAGGACGCCGAGGCCCTCGCCGTGGAGCACGGCCCGCACCGCCTCGTCCGCCACGACGTCGAAGGCGTACTGGCCCGGACGCCCGCCCGGGAGGCGGCGCTCCGAAGGACCGATCGTCTCGAGCGCAGCGTGGACGGCCCGCGCCCCCTCGGCGAGGACCGCGAGGAGGTCCGCAGGGGTGCGGGGGGCTCCGCTCACCGGCGGTGAGACTACCGGCGCGGCCGGCTCCGGGGCCTAGTCTCGAGGTCCTGTGGCTGCCATCGACGTCGCCGGCTACGTCGCCGATCTGAAGGACCACTCGGTCGACCACGGGTTCCACGTGCACGATGAACGTCACTTCGTGGAGACCTACTCCCTGCGCCAGGTCTGGGAGGTAGACCTCCACCCCGAGGAAGGGTGCGGCGGACCCCTCGACCTCCACCTCGCGCTCGAGGTCGACCCCCGGGTGCTCCTCTCCTTCGAGGACGTCGTGATGGAGCTCTCCGACGAGGAGGAGCCGCCCGACGACTTCCACTTCCCCCTCACGTTCACCTGGGCGCTCCCCCCGCTGCCGCACGGCCCCGACCTGCTCAGGCTCGCGATCGACCTTGCAGGGATCGGCGGGATCGAGCTGCCCCTCGAAGTCTCGGCGATCGACTCGTTCGCGTCGGCGACCGACGGCCCGGAGCGCCGGCTGAACATCGTCGCCCGCCACCCGGTGTCCCTTGCGCGCGTCCTCGCCGGCGAAGAGCTCCTCTGCGACGTCTTCGACCGCTGCCTCGCGGTCAGCCGGTTCCTCCTCGAGGCCGCCGAGACCTGGCTGGGATGATCGCAGCGGGTCGCGCCCCGGCGCTGCGCGCCCGGTGGTCGCGTGTGGGACCCGCGGTGACCGTCGCCGTGGTGCTGTCTGGAGGCGGCGCCCTGCTCAGCGGCTGCGCCAGCGCGGGGAGCGCGCTCGCGAGGCAGGCGTGCGTCCACGTGGACGCGTCGATCCGTCTCTTCACGCGTGCCGAGCACGCCACGTCCGCTGCCCGCGCGCGGGCCGAGGTCGTCCGCGCGGCCGGCGAGCTCAACGACGCAGAGCAGCTCGCCGCGCAGGCCAACTCCGCGGATCCCTCGTACAACCCGCTGATGACCACGCTCCAGGAGATCGGGCGCACTTCGGAGGCGAACCTGATCCCCGCCCTCCGGGCGCAGTGCGCGGCGGCACAGAGCTCGACAGCGACATCGCCGGTCCCAGCCGCGCCCACATCGGCCACCGCGCCGGGTCCCTCCCCCGCAGGAGGCTGACCCGGCGCCGCGGGCGGCGCGTCGCTCGGGGAACCCGGCATGCCTCCCGGCGCCGGGCGTGCCTCGGTAGGGTGGCGCTCGGCGATGGGGCACGCGACCACGAACAGGCTCTCCACGCTGCGCACCTCGACGACTGGGCCCCGGCTGCAGCCGCCGACCGGCCCCAGGCGGCCGGCGGTCGGTCTGCCTGCGGCGACGCGGCGCCGGCGCGCCGTCTCTGTGGCGATGACCGCCGCGGTGGCGGTCATCGGGCTCGTCGCGCTCGGGTTGGCCGCGTCGAGCGGTCCGAGCCTCCCGCCCCTGCCGTCAACACCGTTCCGGGCACGCATCGTCACCATCGCGGAGTCCCAGCTCGGGTACCGGACGGACCCCCCCCACTCGTACTGCAACAAGTACAGCGCCTACTGGGGTGCGGGCTCCCCGTGCGCCCACGGGCTCCGGCAGGAGGAGTGGTGCGCCGACTTCGCCGCCTGGGTCTGGAGGAAGGCAGGGGCGCAGTTCACATACTCCTACGGCCCTTCCGACATCAACGCCGCCTCGGGGAGCTTCTACCTATGGGCCGTCGCCCACGGCACCTGGCACCCGGTGGGGAGCGGCTACACGCCGCGGCCGGGTGACGTCGCGGTCTACGGGCTCAACCCGACAGGCACGGCGGACCACGTCGCCGTCGTCACCGGCTACCACGAGGGCGCAAGAGGGCCGGACGTCGTCAACGGCGACGGCGATCGCACGGGGTTCAGCGTGGTGGAGACCGGGACGGACCAGTACCGGGCGGACACGCCGGGGACGGTGGCCGTGCTCGCAGGCTACGCGTCCCCCATCCCGCCCGCCCCGGGCGCCGCGCCAGCTGGCAGCACGTAGACGGCGGGCCGGTCGCTCACGGTCAGGAAGGCCCGGCCTCGAGGACGCCTCGCTCGCGCAGGCGCTGCACGAGCCACGCGACGCTGTCGGATCGCCCCATCGCCTCCTGCCACCCCTCGAGCAGCTGCTCGAGGTCCGAGCGGCGCTCCACCGTGCCGATGACCGCGACGCTCATCCCTTCGATCTCCCGCGCGTCAGTGCGGTGCGCGCCGCGCACGTGGATCCCGCCGAACGGTGTCGCCCACCCCGAAGGGACCGGCTCGCGCATCACGTAGAGCTCTCCGGTGTCCTCGATCCAGCTGAGCTCGTAGCGGACCCCGTCGGCGTCCCGCCAGTCCCGGCCGAGCTCGACCTCGGCGGAGCGCCGGCGCCGCTCGTCCTCGTCGTAGAACGCCTCGATGTCCATTCCGGCGGACTCTAGCGTGCCATCAGAACTTCCCTGGTCAGAGCCATTTCTCCGCGACCTTTGGAGGGTGGGAGCGATCGGGGGAGCGCGGTGGCGCACCGTCGCCGACCATGAGCACCGACGCACTCCGCCCCTTCGAACGGCTCGCCAGGGACTGGGAGGCCCGACGGCGAAGCCCCGCGTCGCGCGACGCCGCCCGCGCGCTGGGACACGCCGAGGCCGACATCGGGCGGCTCGCCGCCGCCGACCTCGGCGACCTCGTCGACGCGCTGGCAGCTCGGAGCCAGGCGTCGGCGGGACCTTGGGGCGAACGCCTCGATCGCGACACCGCCGCGGCCGTCTTCCGTGCCGCCCTGCGGTCGGCGCAGGTGCACCCGCTCGTGCCGCGCGCGCTCCTGCAGGCGCTCGTGCCCGGCCTCGTCGGGGTGGGTCGACGCCTGGACTGGGGGAACGGGGGTGAGTGGCCCAGCCAGGATGCCTTCACCGTGGACGCCATCGCGACGGCGTGGGAGGTCCTCGACGAGTGGCGCGGCCAGGACCGCGCGTACGCCGTGCTCGACGTGCTCTCGGCCGTCCGGTGCCGGCTGCGCCGCCGGATCGTCCGGCACCGTTCGCTGCACCGCTCCGAGCACTCCGTGTCGGCGGACGAGGGCGACGCCAAGGAGCCCCGGGCTCCCGGGCCGAGCGACGTCGAGGAGCTGGCTCGCGCGATCGAGCGGGAGCGACGCCTCCTCGACCCGGCCGACGCCTGCGTCCTGTACGCGCACCGGGTCCTCGGGTACTCGCTCTCGGAGCTGTCCGCCTCCTCGGGCCACTCGCGGCGCTACCTCGCGGCACGACGCGACCGTGCCGCTGCCGCGCTCACCGCGTGAGGGGAAGGGGCCGGGGACGCCGTGGGCACCGAGGGACGCCGGGCCGGCGCTCCGGCGACCCGGGGCAGCGGAAGTTGCACACGTACGGTAGGGTGTTGGGCCGTGGATGGGGCGTGCCGAGAGGCACGAGGATGTCCGGCGCCGCGGCGCGCCAGGGGGAGACGGAGGGACGCGCCCTCCCGGTTCGGACGTGGCGGCTGACCCCGCCCGCCGGTCGCGCGCGTGGGGGGTCCTCGCGGTCTCCCTCGCGCTCATGGCCCTCGTGACCGCGCTCACGTCCTCGGCGGGGCACCGCGCCCTGCGCCATGCCGACGCCCTGGACCGGTCGCGACCCGAGCCGGTCCACCGCACCGCGGACGGGCACCCGGGTCGTGCTGCGGCACCGGGTCGGGGCACGGCGCCGCGCGGCGAGGGTACTGGCCTCTCGCGCCGCCTGACGGACCCCCCCACCCTCCAAGGACCGGGCCGGCCGCGACCCGAGAGGACCGGTGCGGCCCTGCCCCACACATCTGCAGCGTCTGCGGGCACGTCTCCGTCCCACGCTGGGGTGCGCTCGAACGCGACGCGCCCCGCCGTGCAGCCGACCGCCACGGCGACGCCCGCAGGGGCCGTGGCCGACGCAGCGTCTGTGGGAACCGCAACGGCGGCGACACCGACCCCGCAGCTCCGGCCCACGACCGCCGTGTCCGTGTCGTCGACGGGCACGCGGCCGTCGGTCGGCTCGTCGTCGGGTAGCACGTCGTCGGGTAGCACGTCGTCGGGCGGCTCGTCGTCGGTGGGGAGGCCGACGCCGTCTGGGACCTACCCGGGCCCGGGGACGATCGTTGCCCCGGGGACCGGCGTGTCCTACGCCGCCCCGGGCGGGGTGGTCGTCTCGGCCCGCGCGACCTGGACGGGCGCAGTGGACCTCGTGCTCGGGATCACGTGCGGGGGCGGCGTGTCGGTGACGCGCACCGGGAGCTCGGGCCTCTCGGTGGAGGTCGACGACTCCCATGCGTCGGGGACGTGCACCGTCACGCTCTCTCTCGGCCCAGACGCGCGCGCGCCGGTCCCGTTCACACTCTCCATCGACCCGGCCCCGTGACGCCCGCGCCGGCACGAAGCCCTCGCCGCATGCCGTCGCGGGGCACGTTTTGGGACGCGGCCGTCGGGGTCGCGGCCGCGTTGCTCATCTTCGGGGCGGTCCCTGCGGTGCTCGGAGCCTTCGTCGGTGTGCCGCTCCCGCACGACTGGTCCGGCCGCGCGCTGCTCAACGCGCACGGGCTGTTCGACCTCCTGGCCATCGTGAGCTGGGGCGCGTGGGCGGCGTGCGCGTGGCCGATCCTGCGCTCGCTCACCTCGCGCCTGCGCGCGAGGGACCTGGGCGCCCCGACCCGGCTGGCCGACCGCCTCGCGCTGCGCATCGCGCTCGGGATCCTGGCACTGGGCACGATCCTCGGGATCGGCGCGCCTCTCGCCGGCGCCGCTCCCCTCCAGCGACCCGCCGCGGCGGCCGCCCATCAGGAGCCCGCGACGGCGGTCCGCAGCCCCACCGCCACCCAGAGCTCCTGGTGGACGGTAGGACCGGGCGACTCACTGGCCGGCATCGCATCCGCCGTGTACGGCGACCCTGGAGCATGGCCGGCCGTCGCCTCGGTCAACCTCGGGCGCGTGCTACGCGACGGGGAGCGCTTCGTGGACCCAGGGGCGCTCTCGCCGGGCTGGCGGCTCAGGCTCCCACCCCTGGACGCAGCAACGGGACCCGCCCGCGTCACGACCGGGGCGGTGCCCCCGGTCGAGGGCGGCGCCGTCGTCGTCCCGGGCGCGGATCTCGTGCTCCCGCTCGCCGAGCTCGCGGCCGCGGGGCTCAGCGCCCTCGTGGCAGGGCTCCTGGCGAGGCGTGCTCGCCAGCTCCGCCGACTGGAGGCGTTCCTGCGCGCCGAAGGTGAGGCGAGCGGCGTCCCGGCTGATCCCGAGGCCGACCTCGGCACGCTCGTCGCCCCCTTCGAGCAGCTCCCCCTGCTGGACATGGTCGAGGCGGCGGCCATCCACCTCGCCGACGCACTGCCGGCACCGTCGGCACACGAGCCCCCGTCGCCCCGCGTCCAGTGGCTACGAGCCGGACGCGACGGCGTCGAGATCGGCTTCGCCGCGCCCGGACCGCAGCCGCCTGCGCCCTGGCGGCGCGCCGCTCCCTCCACCTGGCTGCTCCCCGCCGCAGTCGATCTGTCGGCACTGGCACGCACGGGATCACACGACGGGCCCTGGTGCCGCGTCCTGCTCCCACTCGGTGACGACGAGCGCGGCACCTGGCTCCTTCCGGTCGAACCCGGCACCTGCGTCTCCGTCGTGGGCGCGCGGGCTCCCGAGCTGGTGCGGGCGATGCGGGTGGCCGCATCCACCTGGAGCTGGCACGAGTCGATCGTCGTCACCGACGATCCCACCGCAGCGCAGGCGGCGACCCGAGCGGGAGGTCGGCGCCAGCCCGCGGGCGTCACGGTGCTGTTCGTGGGGGATCCGGGCGTGCTCGAGCGCGACTGCAAAGAAGCGTGCGCGGTGCTGGCGACCGGCGCCGTCGACGAGGCGGCCGTCACCGTCGTGGTGGACGCACGGGGCGCCAGCGCGCATCCGCTCGGGCTCACGGTTCGACCCCCGCTGGTCGGCCCGCAGTGGTCCTCGGCCGTCGACGCCCTCTCGCGCGGGCGCGGGGACGGGCGCCACGACCGCGCGGACCCTCCCGCCGATCGGCACGTCGTTCCCCTCGTCCGCAGGGACGCCGCACCCGTGGCCCTCCGGCTCGTCGAAGTGACAGATGGTGCCCGAGCGGGAACCCCACAGGGGCCGAGTGCCAGGGGCCAGGCCGAGGTGCGCCTGCTCGCCCCGGTCCCCGACCTCGTGGGGCTCAGCGCCGACCTCCCGCCCAACCGCGCCCGGCGCGCGGTCGAGCTCGTCGCCTACCTCGCGCTGCACGCGCCGGACCCGGTGACCAGCGACCGGCTGCGGACGCGGGTGCTCGGTTCCGCCGACGCCGACGCCGCCGCCAAGACCCTCTTCAACACGGTGGTCGCTGCTCGCCAGGCGCTCGGGACCGGGCCGGCGGGCGAGCCACTCCTCCCGCGGGCGTCGCGCTCGGGTCACTACCGGATCTCGCCGTGGGTGACCGTGGACGCACGCCGTGCCTGCTCGTTGCTCAGGGAGGGACTCACCACGCGCGATCCCGCCGAGGCCCGAGCGAGGCTGCAGGAGGGGCTCGAGCTCTTGCGGGGCGAGCCGCTCGGGGGCGTGCTCACCGGCTACGGCTGGTGGCGCGCCGAAGGGCACGAACGGCGCCTCGCCGACGCCGTCGTCGACGGCGCGTGCGCCCTCGTGCGCTCGGCGCTCGCCTCGGACGACATCGACCTGGCGCGCTGGGCGCTCGTCCAGGCTCGCACGGTCGAGCCCTACTGCGAGGCGCTGACCCGGGCGGCGATGCGGGTGGCCGCCGCCAGCGGCGACGCCCGGCGCCTCCACGAGGAGTGGCGCGAGTGCCTCCGCCAGGTCGACGAGCTCGACCCCGGCGGCACGCCCTCCACGCGCACCGGACAGCTCTACGCCTTGCTGCGCGCCCAGCTCTGCGGCGCGCCCGACGGGGGGCGGGCGACTCAGGCGAGCTTGGCGGCGATCGAGGCCGCGCCCTTGAGCACGGTGCCGTCGGCACCCTCCACCGTGTAGTGGTGCGAGGGGCGCTGACGCGCCTCGGCGATCATGTCGGAGAGCAGGGTCGCGAACGGGACCGGCGGCTCGATCCACAGGTAGCGGGCGAGCGAGCCCGGGATGGTGTTCACCTCGTTGACGAAGAGGTCCCGGCCGTCGGAGAGGAAGTCCACCCGTGCGACCCCTCGCAGCGCGCACAGGCGGGCCACCTCGGCGGCGGCCTCCCCGAGGGCCCGGGCGAGGCCGGCGTCGACCTGCGCCGGGAGCTCCCGGGGAGCGCTCGCCATGCCCTCTCCCCCTACGTACTTGTCCGCGTACCCGAGGATGTCGGGCTCTCCCGCGGCGCCGCCCGCGCGCGGGGTGCGCAGCGGCCGCTCGATGGCGGAGAGGGCGGTGGCCGGCCACGTCCTCACCGCGATCTGCAGGTCGAACAGGTCGGCGCGGTAGGGCTCGACGACCGCACCCTGCCGCAGATGGCGGTTCACCTCGAGCAGGGCGCGCGCCGTCTCGAGATCGGCGACGTTGGCGGCGATGCCGATCGAGGACCCCCCGAAGCGCGGCTTCACGATGTAGGGCGGCCCGAACCCGACGTCGGCAGTCGAGGGGTCGAGGAGGACCCGTTGGAGGACCGGAAGCCCCGCGCCGGCGACCACGTCGGCGAAGGCGAGCTTGTCCATCCCGAGCGCCGCGCCCGCGACGCCCGGACCGGTGTACCGCACGCCTGCGAGGTCGAGCGCGGCCTGCAGGGTCCCGTCCTCGCCGGGGCCGCCGTGGCAGCACACCACGACGACGTCGACCCCGAGCGGGCGAGGACGGCCGAAGCGGCCGGCCTCGGACACGAACCCGGACTCGAGGAGCAGTTGGACGCGCCCCGCGCCCTTGGGGACGCCCTCGACGAAGGCGTGCGCCTCGAGGCCCCGGTCCACCTCGTACCACTCCCCGGTCTTCGTCCAGTACAGGCAGCGCGCCCCGATCGCACGTGCCGCCTGCAGGCCGGTCAGGACGCTGACGTCGTGCTCGGGCGACGGGCCGCCGAAGACCACGGCGACGTCGGAGGTGACTTCGGCCACGCTGGGCTCCCTCGTGTGCGGTGCGCCGGGGTCCCCCGGCTCGGCGGCTGCGACCCGGTCAAGGGTAATGGTCCGGGAGGTCGTTCTCGTAGAGCACGGCGTCGCCCGGGCCGAGGTTGGCGCGGACCCACGTGACCGCCTCCCCGCGCGTCCGCACGACCACGACCGGCCGCCGGCCCGTCGCCCCGCGCAGCAACGCCCTGCGGTTCGTCAGGCCGACGACAACGAGGGTCGACGCGACCTCGCACGCCGCGCGGGCGAAGGCCTCGTTCTCGGCCGCTTGGCGGCTCCCGAGCTCGACCATCCCGGGCGTGACGAGCACCCGCGCGCCCTCCCCGGGCGCGGCGGCGAGGAGCGCCAGGGCCGCGCGCGCACCCGCAGGGTTCGAGTTGAAGGTGTCGTCGATCACGTAGACCCCCGAGGCCGACGTGTCGGCGGTCAGGCGGTTGGCGACCGTCGGCAGCGTCGCGATGCGCCCGAGGACCGCCTCGGCGGGGACCCCGAGCCTGAGCGCGACGGCGACCGCGCAGGCGAGGTTGGTCGGCTGGATACCTGGCCGCAGCGGGACCGGGGGGCCTGCGGCGGCGCCGTCGACCTCGACCGACACCATCCCGCCGTCCACCCGCACCCGCACGTCTGCGGTCACGTCGTCGGCTGCGGCCCGCACGACGTCCGGACCGCCCCGGGCGGCTTCCAGCACGGTCGCGAACGCCGCGAGCCGGCGGTCGTCGGAGTTCAGCACGACGGCCGAGGCCCCTTCGGTGATCTCGGACTTGGCCGTGAGGATCGCCTCCTCGGACCCGAACCGCTCGAGGTGCACCGGGCCGATGGCCGTCATCACCGAGATCTCCGGAGGACACCATCGGCACAGGTCGCGGATCTCGCCCGGGCCGTAGGTGCCCATCTCCGCCACGAAGACGTCCGTCCCTTCGGCGAGGTGCTCGTTGACCGCCCGGGCGAGCCCGCCGCGGTTGTTGAACGACGCCGGGGTCGCGACGACGCTCTTGGTGCCCGCCACCAGGTGCGCGATGTGGTTCTTCGTGGACGTCTTGCCGTAGGAGCCGGTGATCGCGACGATCGTCGGCGCGACGCGCCGGAGCCGGTTAGCCGCCATCTCCACGAACCGCTCGGAGAGGCGCCGCTCGAGCGGTGCCGTGAGGAAGAGGGCCGCGTCGACGAGGGCGGGCGCGGCCACGAGCCCTGCGGCGGCGAAGGGGACCGGCGCGCCCAGCGCGGCACCGACTGCGAACACCACGGCCTCCTCGAGGAGCCAGACGCCCCCGAGCGTCCTCAGACGGCGCGTGAGCACGAGCGGCGAGGTCCTCCCCTTGATCGACAGGTGCAGGGGCCCCACGACCACGGCAGCGACGGTCAGCAGCCCCGCCGGCGCCCACAGGCCGCTCAGGACGACGCCGGCGAGCGCGACGCCGGCGAGGGCGACGTCGGCGGGCTCGCTCGTCCACCACCGCAGCGCGAACCGGCTCGCGGCGTCGGCGATGTAGTGCTCCCGCTGGGCCACCCGGAGCCACCGCGCCCCGCAGGGCACGAGGGCGAGCACGGACACGGCGAAGACCGCCCACGCGGCCGCCCCGGTCTCGCCGATCAGCGCGACGGTCACGGGAGGTGGCGCTCCAGCACCCTGCGCAGCTCGTCGGGCGCGGTGAGCGGCACGAGGTGGCCTGCCCCGGGCACCACGACGAGCTCGGCCTCCTGCCCGGCCGCCCGCAGCCTGGCGAGCGCCGCCTCGGCCACCCCGAGGGGCGCTGTGGCGTCGTCGTCGCCCCACACGAGGTGCACCGGGCAGCGGACCCGGTCCAGCTCGGCCTCGTAGCTCTCCGTCACGACCCTGCCGTGCACCTGGCGCATGACGCCGGTCGCCGCGGCGTAGTCCGCCGAGCCGTGGCGCCGACGGGCGCGCTCCATCCGCTCCTCCCCGACGAGCCCGGCGCGGCGCGCCGCCCGGAGGGCACGGTAGGCGAGCGGGGGGCGGCGCGGCGGGGAGAGGCGCAGGAGCGGGACGCCAGCCAGCACCAGCGCCCGGACGGCGTCGGGTCGCGCCGCGGCGAGCTGGACCGCCACGCGGCCTCCGAAGGAGTGGCCGAGCACCACCGCCGGGCACGCCAGCTCGTCGAGCACGGGCTCCAGGCTCGCGGCGTACTGCGCCGATCCCCAGCCTTGCTCCGGGGGTGGCGAGGAGCCGAACCCGGGGAGGTCCACCGCCACTGCGGGCAGCTCGGGGCGTCCCGGCGGGCGGAGGACCGCGTCGAAGTCCCGGTGCGAGCGTGCCCACCCGTGGAGGGCCAGGATGACCGGGACACCCTCCCCCACGCGCGTCCCGAAGAGCCGGCCGCCCGCGAACGTGCGCAGCACCTCAGCGGCCTCCCTCGGCATCCTCTCGGAGGCGCCCGCTCGTGCCCATGTGCTGACGGTTCTCCCTGTGCGCGACGTGCCGGCCCCGCGGGCCGACGTGCCTGGTGGTGGTCCCGCACACCGTGCAGGGGCCCGGCACCAGGCCGCCGGGACCCCGCTGGCCGGGCTACCCTACCGACCCTGCGCGCCACCTCGGTAGCGTGGCGGTCGATGCCCGGTGCGACGGCCTTCCCCGCCGATCCCGCCGTCGCCTCGTTGGTGACGGGCCTGGAGCCCGCGCAGCGCGAAGCGGTCCTCGCCGCAGAGCCGGTGGTCTGCGTGCTGGCGGGGGCGGGCACCGGCAAGACGCGGGTCCTCACGCTGCGCGTCGCCCGGCGGCTTGTCGACGAGAGCGCGCAGCGCGGGCACGTGCTCGTGTGCACGTTCAGCAGGAAGGCCGCCCAGGAGCTGCGCGACCGGCTCTACGGACTCGGTGTGGGACGCGACGTCGAGGCCGGGACCTTCCACCGCGCCGCGCTCCGGCTGATCGCCCAGCACCGGCGCGACCGCGGCCAACCGGCCCCCGCAGTCGTCGCCGACCGGCGGCCGCTGCTCTCGGACCTGCTCGGCTCCGCGACGCCCGACCCGGGCAGGCGGCGCGAGCGGGACCTGGGCCCGAGTCCGCGGGGGTCCACCTCGGCGCGACGGCCCCCTGGTCGCCGCGCCGAGGTGGCACGCCTGGACGCCGAGATCGGATGGGCCAAGGCCCGGCTCGTCCCCCCCGAGGGCTACGAGGAGGCCTGCCGCCGCGCGTCGAGGCGCCCTCCGCGCCCTGCGGCCGACGTCGCCGAGCTGTACGCGCGCTACGAGCACGCCCGGCGCCTTCGCGGCGCGGTCGACCTCGACGACCTCCTGTGGCACGCCTGCGACCTCCTCGGGCAGGACGCCGAGCTCGCCCGAGCCGTGCGGTGGTGGCACCGCCACCTCTTCGTCGACGAGATGCAGGACCTGAACGAGGCCCAGTACCGGCTCCTGCGCCTGCTCGCCGGCGACGAGCCCGACCTCTTCGTGGTCGGGGACCCGCACCAGTCGATCTACGGGTGGAACGGCGCCGACCCCGAGATCCTGCGCCGCGTCACCGAGGAGTACGCCGGCACCCGCGTCGTGCGGCTCGAGACGAACCACCGGTGCGCCCCGCCGATCGTGCGGGTCGCGGCCGCGGCGCTCGGGCTCGAGGCGGCGGCACCTTCGGTCCCGCGTGGCGCGGCTCCCCTGCCGACCGTGGCGGCGCTGCGCAACGACGCCGAAGAGGCACGCTGGGTCGCCCGGCGCGCCTGGCTGGCCCACCGGCCAGGCCGCTCGTGGTCGTCGATCGCCGTGCTCGCCCGCACGAACGCGCAGCTCGCGCTGATCGCGGCAGCCCTCGACGCCGAGCGCGTCCCCCACCGCGGCGCCGGTCCGGAGCTCGCCCCCGCGAGCGACGTGCGCGAGCCCGACGACGTGCGCGGGCCGGACGACGTGCGCGAGCCGAACGACGTGCGCGAGCCGAACGACGTGCGCGAGCCAGACGACGGCACCGGCGCCGACGACGCCGTGACGCTGAGCACCTTCCACCGGGCAAAGGGGCTCCAGTGGCGGACCGTCTTCGTCGTGGGGCTGTCCGACGGCTTCGTCCCGGTCTCCGGGGCCCGCTCGGGCCCGGCGCGCGCCGAGGAGCGGCGGCTCCTGTACGTGGCACTGACCAGGGCAGAAGAGGAGCTCACCTGCACGTGGGCAGCGCTTCCGGGCGACACGACCGACGCGGAGCACGTCACGGCGCGACGGCCCTCCCCGTGGCTCGCAGGCATCGAGCAGGCGCTCGGCGAGCTGCGCGGCCTCGACGTCGAGCCGAGCCCGTCCCAGGCCTCCGCCCAGCTCGCGCGCGTGCGCGCCCAGCTCGCGGCTGGCGACGCTGCGGCGGTGGGGTCCCCGTGACGGCGCAGGAGCTCCTCGACTCGCTCGGCGCCATCGTCGGGCCCGCGCACGTGGACGCCGGTGACGCGGTGCGCGAGGAGGACACCCACGACGAGGCGCTGACTGTCCACGCGGTCCGGCCCGCTGCCGTCGTGCGGCCCCGGACGACCGAGGAGGTGAGTGCCGTCCTCGCGCTCGCGGACGCCGCCGGGATCCCCGTCGTCGCACGGGGCAGCGGGACTGGCCTCGCCGGCGGCGCGAGCCCGGTCGCCGAGGGGCTCGTCGTGTGCTTCGACCGCATGAACGAGATCCTCGAGATCGACGGGCTGAACCACGTCGCCGTGGTGCAGCCCGGCGTGACGCTGCGCGAGCTCGACGACGCGCTGCGTCCCCTCGGCTTCGTCTATCCGGTCTACCCGGGAGAGATGAGCTCGTCGCTCGGCGGCAACGTCGCGACGAACGCCGGCGGGATGCGCGCGGTGCGCTACGGCGTCACGCGGCACAACGTCCTCGGTCTCGAGCTCGTCCTCCCCGGTGGCGAGGTCCTGCGGACGGGGGGGAAGTTCGTCAAGTCCTCGTCCGGCTACGACCTCACCCAGCTCGTGCTCGGCAGCGAGGGCACGCTCGCGCTGGTCACCGAGGTGACCGTGAAGCTCGCCGCCCGTCTCTCCCACCAGGCGACGCTCCTCGTCCCCTTCCCCAGCCTCGAGCTCGTGGCGTCGGCCGTCCCCCGGCTCCTCGGTGCCGGGGTCGCGCCAATGATCCTCGAGTACCTCGACACCGGCGTGATGGAGGCGATCGTCAAGGAGGCCGGCCTCGAGCTTGGCGTCCCCGACGCGGTCCGCCACGAGGCCGCTGCCTACCTCGTCGTCGTGCTCGAGAGCGCCCGTGCGGACCGGCTCGACGAGGACGCCGAGACCGCCGCCGATCTCCTCGCGCGCCTCGGCGCGCTCGACGTCTACGTGCTCCCGCCAGCGGCCGGGACGAGCCTGATCTCCGCGCGCGAGCGCGTCTTCTTCGTCGCAAAGGCGCTCGGCGCCGACGACATCGTCGACACGGTGGTGCCGCGCGCGCAGATCCCGGCGTTCCTCGCCGAGACCGCCCGCCTGGCAGAGGAAAACCGGGCGATCGTCTCGGGGTGCGGCCACGTCGGCGACGGCAACGTCCACCTGTCGGTGTTCCAGCCGGACGCGGCGCGCCGTCACGACCTCCTCTGGTCCTTGTTCCGGGCGGCCCGCGACCTCGGGGGGGCCGTGTCGGGCGAGCACGGCATCGGCACGGAGAAGGCGCCCTACTGGCTCGAGCTCGAGGACCCGGCGAAGCTCGCGCTGATGCGCCGGATCAAGGCCGCCTTCGACCCCCACGGGATCCTCGGCCCCGGTCGCCTGCTGGAGGCGCCGCGGGACCGGCGCCACGCGGCAGTCGCCGGTGCCGCGGGATCGGCCGGTGCTGCGGGATCGGCCGGGGATGCGGGGTCCCCTGACGCCGCGAGAGCCCGATGAACGGCGCCGAGTCGCTCCTGCGCACCCTCGTCGCATCCGGCGTCGACACGTGCTTCGCCAACCCGGGCACCTCCGAGATGCACTTCGTCGCGGCGCTCGACCGGGTCCCCGAGATGCGCGCGGTCCTGACGCTCTTCGAGGGGGTCGCGACCGGAGCGGCCGACGGCTACGCGCGGGTCGCGGGCAAGCCCGCCGCCACGCTGCTGCACCTCGGGCCGGGTCTCGCCAACGGATGGGCCAACCTGCACAACGCGCGCCGTGCGGCCGTCCCGCTGGTGAACATCGTCGGCGACCACGCCACCTACCACCAGCGGTTCGACACGAGGCTCCAGTCGGACCTGTGGGGCCTTGGCCGCTCCACGTCGGGATGGCAGCGCTGGAGCACCCGGGCCGAGGACGTCGGCGCCGACGCCGCAGACGCCGTCGCCGCCAGCTACGGGCCGCCGGGATGCATCGCCACGCTCATGGTGCCAGCCGACGTCTCGTGGGGCGAGGGCGGGACGCCTGGGACCAGGCGGCCGCCTCCTCCCCCGTCACCCGCGCCCGCCGAGGCGATCGAAGGGGCGACCAAGGTCCTCGTGTCGCGCGAGCCCACGGTCCTCATCATCGGGGGAGCGGCGATGCGCCCACGAGGGCTCGATGCGGCAGCCCGCATCGCCGTGGCGACCGGCGCGCGGCTCTTCTGCGAGACCTTCCCGGCCATCCACACCCGCGGCGGCGGGCTCCCCGAGGTGGAGAAGCTCGCCTACTACGGCGAGAGCGCGGCGGCGCAGCTCGACGGGGCCCGGCACCTCATCCTCGCAGGTGCTGCACGTCCCGCCTCCTTCTTCGCCTACCCGGGGAAGCCGAGCGATCTGGTCCCCAGGGGCACGAAGGTCCACGAGCTGTGCCAGCCGGGCCAGGACGTCGTCGGCGCGCTCGAGGACCTGGCCGAGGCGCTGGGGGCAGCACCTGCTCGCAGGCAGCCGCCCGGAGCACGCCCGGAGCGGCCCGCGGGCCGTCTCACCGCCGAGTCGATGGCCCTGGCGGTGGGCCACCTCCTCCCAGAGGACGCCATCGTCGTGGACGAGTCCGTGACGAGCGGGCTCCTCGTGCCGGGCGCGACCGCCGCAGCCCCGCGGCACGACTGGCTCGCCCTCACCGGCGGCGCGATCGGCCAGGGGATGCCCGTGGCCACCGGTGCGGCTCTCGCCGCTCCGGGACGTCGGGTGCTGAGCCTCGAGGCGGACGGGAGCGCCATGTACACCGTCCAGGCGTTGTGGACCCAGGCGCGTGAGGCGCTCGACGTCACGACCGTCCTCCTCGCCAACCGCTCGTACGCGATCTTGCAGTTCGAGCTCGCGCGCGTGGGGGCGAGCGGGGGCGGTCAGGCGGCCAACCTGCTCGACCTGCACCGGCCGACCCTCGACTTCGTGGCCCTCGCGCACGGGCTGGGCGTCCCGGCGTCGCGCGCGTCGAGCGCCGAGGAGCTGGCTGGGCTCCTCGAAGCCAGCTTCGCCGAGGAGGGACCGATGCTCATCGAGGCCGTGCTGGACTGAGCAACCCCGACGTCGGGCGTCGCCGGGCCGGGGGCCGGGGTTGAGTTGGCGCTCAGGCGATCTCCACGACGACCACCGTGTGGTCCGACGGCTTGTTGCCCTTCGGGCTCTTCTTCCTCGCGTTGCGGTCGATCTCGGCAGCCACCGCCCGTGACGCGAGCGACCTGGACAGGAGCACGAGGTCGATGCGCATCCCCATCCCCTTGTGGAAGTTCCCTGCCCGGTAGTCCCACCACGAGAAGAGCCCCCCTTCAGGGTGGAACCTGCGGACCGTGTCCTCGAGCCCCCAGTCGAGGATCTCCCGCAGCGCCCGACGCTCGGCGTCGCTCACGTGGGTCGCACCGACGAATGCCGAGGGGTCCCACACGTCGGCGTCGTCGGGTGCGATGTTGAAGTCGCCGCAGACCGCGACGTCGTCTCCTGGGTCGACGCGCTCGTCGAGGTAGGCCCGCAGGCGCGCGAGCCAGTCGAGCTTGAACCGGTAGTGCTCGCTGTCCAGGCTCCGCCCGTTGGGCACGTAGACAGAGTGGACGCGCACGCCACCGCACGTCGCGGCGAGCATACGGCAGCCGTGGACGTCCTCTTCGGAGCCGAGGCCGCACTCGGGACGCTCCAGCCCGACCCGGCTCGCGATCCCGACCCCGTTCCACCTTCCGTCGCCGTGGTGCGCCGTCTCGTACCCGAGCTCGGCGAAGGCGCCGGCCGGGAAGGCGGCGTCCGAGAGCTTGGTCTCCTGCATGCAGACGACGTCCGGCGCGTTGGCCTCCATCCACTCGAGGACGAGCGGCAACCGCGCGGCGAGCGAGTTCACGTTCCAGGTGGCGATGCGCACCGTCTCAGCCCGGGTCCACGAGGACGAAGAGCACGTCTGCCTCACAGGCGAGCTCGCCGTCCACCTCCGCCCTGCCGTGCCCGGAGCCGGCGCGGGCGGAGAGCCGACCGACGGTGACGTCCAGGTCCAAGGTCTCCCCCGGCACGACCTGCCGGCGGAAGCGGGCGCGGTCCACCCCTGCGAACAGCGGGAGCCTCCCCGAGAACCGCTGGTCGGCGAGGACGGCGATCCCGCCGACCTGGGCGAGCGACTCGAGCATGAGCACTCCCGGCAGGGTGGGACGCCCCGGGAAGTGGCCGGCGAAGAACGCCTCGTCGCCGGTGAGGTGCCATCGTCCGCGTGCGCGGACACCCGGCTCGACGGAGACGACCTCGCTCACGAACAGGAACGGGTCGCGGTGGGCCAGGACGTCCGAGGGCCGCATCGTCGGGACGTTACCAACCGCCGGGCGCGCGGGAAGCGACCCGGTGCCGTCACTGGCGCGCGACAAGGAGCGCCCCTGCCACCTCGGGAAGCGCGAGCTCAGCGACGCGTCGGGGCGGATCGAGCGCGACGAGGACGAAGCTCCGCCGTTCCCCGCGCCTCAGTACCTGACGCGCCTTGGTCGGGGGCGGGTCACCCATCGAAGAGAGCGGGATGTAGGAGTGCAGGACGCCACCGCCAGGGAGATCGACGTCGACCATCGCCCCGTGTGAGGTGAACGACACCACCTCGCCCTCGAGGTCGCTCCCGAGGGGGTACGTCGCCACGAAGGTGATGAAGGCGAGCGGCTCGTTGACGGCGGGCTGGGGACGTGCCGTGCCGCGTCGGCGACCACTTCCCGCCGGCTCCTGCTTCGTCCGCCCGCCACCCCGGCGGCGCGCCGCGCTGCCGTCCTTCCGTCCATCGGCGCCGTCGGCATCCGGCGAGATCGCCTCGGCGAGCGCCCTGCCGATCGCCTCCTGGACAGCGGGGTTCTTCGCCGCCGCCTGGCGTCGCACGGGGTTGGCCGCCTGCCCGTCGGCCACAAGGACGTCGGTTGCCGGCGGCTCGGGGGCCTTCTTGGTCGAACGGGGCGCCTTGGCCGCAGGTGCCGCGGCCGACTTCTGCTTGGCCGCAGGCGCCTTGGTCCCGGTCTTCTTCGCCGCAGGCTCCTTCTTCGCCGCAGGCTCCTTCTTCGCGGCAGGCGCCTTGGCCGCAGGTGCCGCGGCCGACTTCTGCTTGGCCGCAGGCTCCTTCTTCGCCGCAGGCTCCTTCTTCGCCGCAGGCTCCTTCTTCGCCGCAGGCGCCTCGGCCGCAGTCTTCTTCGCCGCGCGCGTGCGCCCTGCCGGTGCCGCTCCGCTGTCAGCCTCGGGCGCCTTCTTGAGGGCGGGAGGAGCCTTGGCTCCGTCCTTCGTCGTGGCGGGGGTCTCGCCGGAGACATCAGGGGCACCCTTGGGGGCTGCCTTCTTCCCCCGCGGCGCCTTCTTGCCCTCGGCTTCCTCGGGCGGAGCCGGTGCCTTCTTGGTCGCCTTCTTGGGCGCCTTCTTGCCCTGCGCCTTCTTGGACGTCTCCTTGCCCTGTGCCTCTGCCTCCTTGCCCTGTGCCTCCTGGGCGGTCTGCGCGGGCCACACGTCACCGACCTTCGGTGGCGAGCCGTCGGGCATCAGGGCCGCAGGCGCCTTGCGCTGCGCCGCCTTCTTGGCCGCCTTGGCGAGCTCCGCAGCCTTGAGCGGGGGAGAGAGGGCCGCGGCCTCCCTTCGCTTGGCCTTCCCGGTCGCCTCCCTGCTCTTCGGCCCCCGCACGGGCAGCCTCGGGGTGAAGATCCAGCCCACCCCCGGCACCGGCTTCCCCCCGACGAGCCTCCCCTTGTCGAAGAGCCACGGATGCTCGCCGTGGAACTCCTGGAAGGAGTCGTTGGACAGGACTCGGGCACCCGTGCGCTCGGCGATCCGGAGCACGAAGGCGTCGCCCCGGCCGATCGCGCCCGCGGGCGGCGAGACGATCTCACCGTGGAGCTCGGCGTCGATCAGCTGGTCCCGCTCGCTCGGATCGACCCGGTGCTCGAAGGAGGCGTCGACGACGACGACGATCTCCGCGTCGGGGTCCTCCGCGGCGTAGGCGCGGACCGCCTCGTCGAGCTGGCGCAGACTGGGGGTCGTCCGCCCCTCGGTCGCGAGGTTCGAGCCGTCCACGACGACGACGTGCCGTCCGTCGGTCACCGTCACCCTGCGGCCCCCCGCGGCATCCGCGCGTCAGCCGATCGCGCGGTCGAGCAGCGACGCCTGCTCGAACTGGTGCAGCGTGCCGCTGCCCGTCGCCGGGCTCGCCGACTCGGGCCGGCTCACGTGCAGGAGCGCGTAGCGGTCCCGGAGGATCCGGTGCAGCCTCGCATGGACGAACGACCACGCGCCCATGTTCTCTGGCTCCTCTTGGAGCCACACCACCTCGGTGGCCGCGGGGTAGCGGGCGAGCAGCGTTGCGATCGAGCGCTCGGGCCAGGGGTACAGCTGCTCGACGCGCACCACGCAGACCGCTGTCGAAGGGTGCGGAGCGCGCTCCGAGGGTGGTACGACGGGATCGGGCCCGCTCCCGGCCCGCCGCTCGTCCCGCCGCTGCATGGCCTCGTGCGCCACCTTGCCGCTGGCGAGCACCACTCGGCGCACCCGGTCCGGCTCCGCCACCGAAGAGTCGTCGAGGACCTCGGCGAACGAGCCCGACGTCAGCTCCTCGAGCACCGAGCGCGACCGCGCCGCACGCAGCATGGACTTCGGGGTGATCACGACGAGGGGCGTCGCGGGCACCCGCGCCGGCTGGGAACGCAGGAGGTGGAAGTACTGGGCTGCCGTCGAGGGCACGGCGATGCGGAGGTTGCCCCTGGCCGACAAGGTCAAGAAGCGCTCGATCCGGGCGGAGGAGTGCTCCGGGCCCTGCCCCTCGTAGCCGTGCGGGAGGAGGAGGACGAGCCCGGCGTGCTGGCCCCACTTGTCCTCGGCCGCAACGAGGAAGTTGTCGATGATGATGCTCGCGCCGTTCACGAAGTCCCCGAACTGCGCCTCCCACGCGACGAGCGCGTGCGGCGCTTCGACCGAGTAGCCGTACTCGAACCCGACGGCCGCGTACTCCGATAGCAAGGAGTCCCGGACGGTGAAGCGTCCGAGGCTCCTGCCGCCGGCACCTGCGAGGTCCCCGAGGTGCGCGAGCGGGACGTGCTCGCGCCCGTCCCGGTAGTCGACCAGCACCGCGTGACGCTGGCTGAAGGTGCCCCGGCGCGTGTCCTGCCCGGTCAGTCTCACGTCGACGCCCTCGACGAGCAGCGAGCCGATCGCGAGCTGCTCGGCGAGCGGCCAGTCGACCTGCCCGGACTCGACCAGCTCGGTGCGGTGCGCGAACTGCCGCACCAGCTTCGGATGGAGGGTGAACCCGTCCGGCACCGCCGTCGTCCTCCGGGCGAGCTCGACGAGGAGCTCGCGGTCGACCCCGGTCTCGACGTGAGGGACCTCGGGGCCCGCGCCCGGACCGGCAGGGACCGTCCCGCCTCCCACCACGCCGCCGTCGTTCCGGGCTGCGGACGGACCGCTCGGCGCCGGTGCGGCGCGCACCTCGTCGAGGGCGGCTTGGAGCTGCGCGTTGAAGGCCTCGAGCGCCTGCTCGGCTTCCTCCAGGGTGATGTCCCCGCGACGCACGAGGGTCTCGGTGTACAGCTTGCGCACGGACCTCTTGGCGTCGATGCGCTGGTACATGAGGGGCTGGGTGTAGCTGGGGTCGTCGCCCTCGTTGTGCCCGTGGCGGCGGTAGCTCACGAGGTCGATCACGACGTCCTTGTGGAACTCCTGGCGGAAGCCGAAGGCGAGGCGCGCCGCCCGCATGCAGGCCTCGGGGTCGTCTCCGTTCACGTGGAAGATGGGAGCCTGGACCATCTTGGCGACGTCGGTCGGGTAGACCGAGCTGCGCGCCGCCCCCGGGGCGGTGGTGAACCCGAGCTGGTTGTTCACGACGACGTGCACGGTCCCACCCACGCGGTACCCCGAGAGGGCGGAGAGGTTCAGCGTCTCTGCGACGACCCCCTGGCCGGCGAAGGCGGCATCCCCGTGGACGAGGAGCGCGAGGACCGGGAACTGGATCGTGCCCTGTGCGGCGAGCCCCGCGGGCGTGCCATCGGTGGGTGGGAGGAACCGGTCCTGCTTCGCCCGTGCCATGCCCTCGACGACCGGGTCGACCGCCTCCAGGTGCGAGGGGTTCGACGCCATGGTGACGGCGAGCTCGATCCCCGACCGTCCGGTGAACTTCCCGGTCGCGCCCTTGTGGTACTTCACGTCGCCGGTCCCCTGGACCGACTCGGGATCCAGGACCCCCTCGAACTCCTCGAAGATCTCCCGGTAGGACTTGCCGACGATGTTCGCCAGGACGTTGAGCCGCCCGCGGTGCGCCATGCCGAGGACCGCCTCGAGGACGCCCGAGCGGGCCGCCTCGTCGAGGAGGGTGTCGAGCACGACGATGAGCGACTCGGCGCCCTCGAGGCCGAACCGCTTCTGGCCGACGTAGCGCGAGTGCAGGAACCGCTCGAAGACCTCGGCGGCGTTCAGGCGATCGAGGATGTGGCGCTGCTCCTCCGAAGAGACGCTCCGGTCGACACCCTCCACGTGCTCCTGGATCCACCGCTTCTGGGCGGGGTCCTGGATGTGCATGTACTCGATGCCGAGCGTGCGGCAGTAGGCATCGCGCAGGACGTGGAGGATCTCGTCGAGCGTGGCCTGGTCGCGTCCGGCGAGGCCGTCCGCGACGAACCGGCGCGAGAGGTCCCAGATGGTGAGGCCGTAGGTGAGGGGGTCGAGCTCGGGGTGGATCCGCGGCGGCTCCGCGTCGAGCGGGTCCAGGTGGGCGATGAGATGACCCCGGACGCGGTACATGTTGATGAGCGTCTGGACGTGCACCTGCTTGAGCGCCCGCTCGTGGTCCTTGTCCCCCGTCGCCGCCCGGTCGGCCTGCCAGCGCACCGCCTTGTAGGGAACGGACATGGCGGCGAAGACGTCGTCGTAGAAGCCGTGTCCCCCGGTGAGGCACTCGGCGACGTAGCCGAGGAACAGGCCGGACTCCGCCCCCTGGATGATCCGGTGGTCGTAGGTGGAGGTGAGGGTGACGACGCGGCCGACACCGAGCTCGGCGAGCACCTGGGGGTCCGCCGCCTCGAAGCCCGGAGGGTTGGAGATCGCGCCCACGCCGACGATCACCCCCTGTCCCGGTATGAGACGCGGGACGGACTGCGCGGTGCCGAGCGTGCCCGGGTTCGTCAGGCTGACCGTCACCCCGGCGAAGTCGTCGGGGCTCGCCTTGCCCGCGTGCACCTTGCGGACCAGCTCCTCGTAGGCAAGGACGAACTCGCGGAAGTCGAGGGTGTCGGCCTGCTTGATGCACGGGACCATGAGCGTGCGCGACCCGTCGGGACGCTCGACGTCGACGGCCAGGCCCAGGCCCACGTGCGCGTGGCGGACCACGCCGGGCACCGCCCGGCCCCCGCTGCCTTCCTCCTCGACATACGAGGCGTTCATGGCGGGGACGGCGCCGAGCGCCCGCACCACCGCGTAGCCGATCAGGTGGGTGAAGCTGACCTTGGCGCCGGTCGTGCGGGCCAGCTGGTTGTTCAGGATCTGGCGGTTGACCTCGAGCAGCCTGGCGGGCACCGTCCGGACGCTCGTCGCGGTCGGGACGCCCACGCTGGCGGACATGTTCGCCGCGATCCTGAGGGCAGCGCCGCGCAGCGGGACGGCACGCTCGGCGGGCTCCGGCGACGCGCGCGTGTGCGCCACGCCGCTCGGCTCGGCGCCGCCCTGCGCGGGAGCCCCGCTCGGCTCTGCGACCGCAGCCGGCGCCGCTGCAGGCGTCGGTGCGGACCGCTGCCCGGCGTCCCAGGGTGCAGGGGGACCCAGGCGGCCGTTGCCCTCGGGGTGGACCGAGCCCCCGAGCGCCTCCGCGCGCGCCTCCGCGCCTTCGGACGGCTCCCCGGCGGCGCCGGTGCGCTCGGCGACCTCCCTGGCCAGCGTCTCCATCGGGGCGGGCAGCGGAGCGGGCCGGAAGTCGGCGAAGAAGTCGCGCCAGCTCTCGCTCACCGATGACGGGTCCGCCAGGAAGCGGTCGTACATGTCGTCGACGAGCCAGGCGTTCGGACCGAAGGCGCCGTCTGAGGGGCGACGTCCTGGAGCCGACGTCGTCCCCGCGCGATCGTCTCGGCCAGGCGTTGTCACACCCCAACCCTACCGGCGCGCCTGACCGCCCTGACTGCGAACCTGGAGGCTCACGTCGCGACCGACCACGTCAGTTAGGGTCCGATGTCGCGTGAGCACGACCCCCGCGAACGCCGGCACGGACCGGTGCGCCGCCCGTCGATCCACCGTCCCCGGGCTGCCCGAAGGGCTCTCGATATGGGAACGGCCGCCGGTGCACGGGTGGGGACGGAGCCCGGTCGTCGTCCTCGTGCACGGCTCGCTCGACCGGGGAACCAGCTTCAACCGGGTCGCTCGACGCCTCGGCGACCTGGGCCTCGTCCTGTACGACCGGCGGGGCTACCAGGGCTCGCGCGGACCGGTCGCCGACGACCTGGCTGTCCACGCGGAGGACCTCGTGCGCCTCGCCGACGCCTACGCCGAGCACCGGGCCGCCGGAGCCGGGGTGGTGGCGGTCGGCCACAGCGTGGGGGCCACCGTCGTCCTCGCTGCCGCGGTGTCGTCGCCGGCCTCGTTCGGCGCGGTCGGCGCCTACGAGCCCTCGATGCCGTGGCTCGGGTTCCACCGCCGCGACGCGCACGGGCGGCACGCCCACGGCGCAGAGCTGGACCCGGCCCTCGAGGCCGAGCGCTTCTTCCGCCGGATGGTGGGGGACGCCGCATGGGAGCGCCTCCCCGAGCACGAGCGCGAGCAGCGCCGTGCCGACGGGCCCGCGCTCGTCGCCGACCTCCGTGCCATCGCCAAGCCCGAACCCTTCGACGTGACGAGGCTCTCGGTGCCCGCAGTCGTCTCCTCGGGAGGGCCGGCGAGCTTCCCGCACCATGTCGACACCGTCGACTGGCTGGCCTCGCACGTCCCCGAGGTGCGCCGGTCGACGATCCCCGGGGCCGGTCACGGCGCCCATCTCAGCCACCCTGACGCCTTCGCCTCGCTCGTGCGCCAGGTCGTGGAGCTCGGCTCGGGCGACCGTTGAGCACCGACCACGGGACCTCGCGCCATGACGTGCGACGCGGCGAACCGGCGGACGTCCTGGCCGCGCTCGGGTGGGTCGCCGTCGCCGTCGCGCTGCCGGCGGGCGCGGCGGCGCTCGCGCTCGACGCCGGCGCAGTCGGTCGTGCGGCTGCACAGGTCTGGCCGCCCTTCGTCCTCGTCGCCGGCCTGCTCGGTCTCGGGCTCGTGGCCCGGTCGGACGGGTTGTTCGACGCGGCGGGCACGGTCATGGCGGACGCCGCGCGCGGCGGGCGGTCCCTCTTCCTCGGGGCGTGCCTGCTCGTGGCGATCGTCACGGCGGTCCTGAACCTGGACACCGCGGTCGCCTTCCTCACCCCTGTCGTGGTCGTCGCGGCGCGCCGACGCGGGACCGACGAGACGCCGTTCTTGTACCTCGCGGTCTTCCTCGTGAACGGCGCCTCGCTCCTCTTGCCCGGCTCGAACCTCACGAACCTCATCGTGCTCGGCCACCTCCACCAGTCCGGTGGCGCCTTCGCGGCGACGATGGCCCTGCCCTGGGTCGCCTCGATCGTCGGCGTCGCGGTCGTGGTCGGTGTCGTCTGGCGGAGGTCGCTCGCCCGGGCGGGGCCGCGCCTCGAGGAACCTGTCGAGTGGCGCGCCGGGGCGGGGCTGGCGGGCATCGCCGTGGTCGTGGCGGCGATGCTCGCGCTCCCGCCGGCCTGGGAGGCCGCCGTCGCGATGGGGGCAGGGACGATGGCCACCGCGTGGACCCTCTCCAAGCGCCGCGTGGAGCTCGCCGAGGTGAGGAGGACGGTGAACCCGCCCCTCCTCGTCGGGCTCTTCGCCGTGGCCGTCGACCTCGGCACGCTCGGGCGCGTGTGGTCGGGCCCTGCGACGCTGCTGGCGCACGCCTCCTCGCTGCTCACCGCTGTCGTCGGCGCGGCCGGGAGCGTGGTCCTGAACAACCTCCCGGCGGCGGCGCTGCTGGCTGCTCGGCCACCTTCGCAGCCCCACGCGCTGCTCATCGGCTTGGACCTCGGCCCGAACCTCGCCGTCAGCGGTGCGTTGTCCGCCGTCCTGTGGCTCCAGGTCGCCCGGACGGTCGGCGCACGGCCGAGCGCCTTGCGCTACACGGCGGTCGGCCTCCTCGTCGTCCCGGTGTCGATGGCGCTCGCGCTAAGCGCGCTCTGGGCGTCCCACTGATCGGCGGGGGCGTCTGGGGCCGGCTCGACCGGTTCCGGCCCGTGCGACGACGAACCACCGCCCGCTGAAGAGCGGGGCACCCCCGATCTCGCTGGCGAGCTGACCGGCGGTCAGGAACCGCTTGAACACGCGGTGGCGCGACCCGTCGTTCAGCAGGCGCTCCTGCCACGACTCGGGCGGTGTCCCGGGGCGCCGTGCGGTGTCCACGACGAGCAGCTCTCCGGCGAGCCGGCGCGCCTCGTCGAGGAACCGGGCCTGCTCCGCGGGCGGCAGGTGCCCGTAGAAGTGGGCGGTGAAGACCCTGTCGACCACGCCGGAGGCGACCGGGAGGTCGAGCGCGTCGCCGACCGCCACGGCCCGCAGACGCCCCGATGCCACGCGGACCATCGCGGCGCTCCGGTCCACGCCCACCACCGGGCCGCGCAGGTGGCGGCTCAAGAAGCCCGTGCCGCACGCGACGTCGAGGGTCCTCGCCGCGGGGAGCGACGTCAGCAGTGCGACCAGGTCCGCGAGCTCCGTCTCCCAGCCGGGGCGCTCGCGTCGGGAGAAGAGCCCTTCGCCCAGGTACCACTCGTCGTACTCGGGGGCCCGAAGGTCGTAGTAGCGGCGGGTCGCGGGGTCCCGGGCGAACGCCGCGTCCCCACCGCTCACCCCCGCGACGTCTCCCGCTCCCGGCGGGCCATCACCACGAGCGTCGAGTGGGGAACCGTGACGCTGCCTCCGTTCGCCATGACGACGTCGCGCACGGCGTCGAGCAGGCGCTCGAGCTCCGCTGGATCCAAGAGACGGTGGTCCGACTGGGTCCGCAGTCGGTCGACGTAGAGCGCGGCGTCCATGGACTGGGTCCATGGGTGCTCGTGGACCACGATGCCGCCGAGGGACCCGCAGCCTTCGAGCTCCGCCTCGGTGCGCTCGGCGATGCCGTTCGGCCCGAGGCCGGGGAACCCCGGGCCGCGTGCGTGGAGCTCGGGGGCGTACCTGCGGTAGCAGTCGTCCATCGCGGCTCGCACGGGGTCGTCGCTCGGCCAGCGAACCCGGTGCCACATGAGCGCGAGGCAGCCGCCTGGGACGAGCGCCGCCGCGGCGCGCGCGCTGCGGACCTCCGGGCGCACCCAGTGCCATGCCTGCGCGGAGAAGACCAGGTCGAAGGCGCCGTGCTCGAGCTCCCAGTCCTCGAACGAGCACACGCGGACCGCGACGCCCGGGTACGGGGCGCCGTTGCGCGCGGCGACCGCCGCCATCGCGGGGTCCGGTTCGAGCGCGAGCACGCCGACCCCGCGCCGGGCGAAGGCGACCGTCGCCTTGCCGGTCCCCGCGCCGATCTCGAGGGCGCGGCATGCGCCCGGGTCGAGCCCGCCGAAGTCCAGCACGTCTTGGACGACCTCGTCGGAGTAGCCCGGACGCGACCGGTCGTAGAGCTCCGGGTCCTCACCGAACACGAGCCGCTGCTCCCTCATCCTCGTCGCGCCCCTTCCATGCCAGGTCCAGCCACGCTCACGAGCCGCTCGAGTGCAGACCCGGCGCGGGCTCCGGACCCTCCGTGAAGCGTCGGCGGAACCGGGGACGCAAGCGGTCGGCGTCCGCCTGCTGGCCGGCCCGGACGCCGGTGATGAGCGGCGAGTTGCTGAGGAGCACGCCACCGGCGAAGAGCACGAGCAGCGACAACGCCTCGAGCGGGCCCCACGCCCCGCTCGTGCGGAGGTTGTCGTCGAAGAGGGCGATCCCGATCAGGATGCTCGCGAGGGGGTCGACGAGCACGAGCGTCGACTGGGACGCGGCGATGGGCCCGGCATGGTAGGCGTTCTGCGCGAGGAACACCGCGAGCGCACCGGACCCTGCCAGGCCGTAGCTCTGCCAGTGCCCGAAGATCGAGACCCAGTCACGCGCCGCGTAGGTGGTGACCTCCTTCGTGCACGCAGCGGCGAAGGCGTAGGCGACCGCACCCGCGAACCCGAAGCTCGCCGCGCGCCACCAGCGCGGTCCGCGACGTGCCAGGAGCGTCCCCACGACCACGGCGAAGGCGCAGATGGCCCCCACCTCGGCCCAGTCGGCCCCGGTGGGGCGGGCGTTCCCTCGGCCGGGGTCGGCGAACAGGAGGAACCCCGACAGGCCGAGGGCCGCGGCGGCAGACCCGAACCACTCCTTCCACGTGAGGGAGAACTGGAACCAGGTCCCCAGGATCACGACGAGGAACAGCAGCTCGGCGGTGAGGATCGGCTGCACCTCGGACAGGCGGCCCAAGTGCAGCGCGGTGGCCTGCATGAGGAAGGAGAGGACCATGAGGCCGAACCCCGCCAGCCAGACGCGGTGACGGATCGCATGGGCGATCAGGCGGAGCCGGAGGGTGTCGGACTCCGGCGCGTCCTCTACACCGATGCGCTGGAGGATGCTCGTCAACGAGTTGGCGAGCGCGGCGCCGACTGCGAGGAGGTAGACCATCGGATCGGCCCTATCCTACGGGCAGCCGTTCGACCTCCTGCGGGCCGTCACCGCTCACCGCCAGGAGGCGCTCCCCGGTCACCGCCACGGGAGGTCTGTCACGAACGCCCAGCTGCGGCGGTGGATCGCCGACAGCCCATAGCCGCGTAGCGCGATCTTGTGGCGCGGCGACGGGTAGCCCTTGTTTCGGTCGAAGCCGTAGGGAGGGAAGTGGACCGCCTCCTCGCGCATCAGCCGGTCCCTGACCACCTTCGCCAGCACCGAAGCCGCCGACACCGCCGCGCACCGGGCATCGGCACCGACGAGCGTGAGCACGGTCGGCGGCACCGGCGCGCTCGGGAACCCGCTCGCCCCTTCGTCGCCCGTGCGGTCGGTCAGGAAGTCGTAGGGACCGTCGATCACGAGCGCGTCGGGGACGACCTCGAGCTCCAAGAGGGCGCGGTGGGCCGCGAGCCGCCAGGCACGGGTCATCCCGAACCGGTCGCACTCCTCGGCCGACGCGTGCCCGACGGCGGCATCGGCGCACCAGCGCGCGACGTCGCCGAACACCGACTCCCTGCGCTCCTCGCCGAGGAGCTTGGAGTCGCGGAGCCACACGGGGATGCTCCGGCCACGGAGCCCCGGGTGGACCACTGCGATCCCCACGCTGAGCGGACCCGCCCACGCGCCGCGCCCCACCTCGTCGAGGCCCGCGACCCAACGATGACCCTGCCGCCACAGGTGCCGCTCGACCTCGAGGGTCGGACGCTGCACGGACGGGCGCGCGCCCCCCTCGGCGCGCTCCCCGCCGAGGAGCCCGACGCTCATGGAGCGAGCGCTCCCGAGCCACCCGCACCCACGCGTCCGCTCGGCTCCACGCGCTCGACGAGGGCCGCGTCGTGCGGGTCGGGGTCAGTGCCCATGAAGGCGTCGAGCATCTCGGCCGCGAGGGCCTCGGTGGTGAGCCGGAGACCCAAGGCGAGCACGTTGGCGTCGTTCCACCGGCGCGCGCCCGCAGCCGTCGCCGCGTCCGTGCACAACGCCGCGCGCACGCCGCGCACCTTGTTGGCGGCGATGGACACCCCCGTCCCGGTCGTGCAGCAGACCACCCCTCGCTCGGCGCGCCCGGCTGCGACCGCCTCGCCCACCACCCGGCCGACGTCGGGCCAGTCGAGACCGTCCGCCAGGACCTCGACGTCGTGGCCGGCCTCCCGGAGCCGCGCCACCACCGCCACCGTGAGCGGCGTCCGCTCGTCCGTGCCGAAGGCGATCCTCATGCTGGCGCCACCGTACCGAGTCGGGGTGCCGCCACGCGGTGACCGGTCCAGGGAGGTGCGCGGAGGCGCCGGAGCGGGGCGAGGCGAACGCCCGAGCGCTCAGGTCCCTTCGGCCCGCTGCGCCGGCCGTAACCTGGGACGTCATGACCCCACGCCGCGTCGCCATCGTGCCGCACACCCACTGGGACCGCGAGTGGTACGAGCCGTTCCAGTCCTTCCGCCTGCGGCTCGTGGACGTGCTCGACCAGCTGCTCCCGCTGCTCGAGGCCGACCCCTCGTACGCCCGCTTCCTCCTCGACGGCCAGGTCGCGGCGGTCGACGACTACCTCGAGGTACGCCCCGAGGCGGAGGGCAGGATCCGGGACCTCGCGGCGGCCGGCCGGCTCACCGTCGGCCCGTGGTACACGCTCATGGACGAGTTCCTCGTCTCGCCCGAGACCATCGTGCGCGACCTGCAGATGGGGGTGCGCCGCAGCGCCGCCTTCGGTGGCGCGATGAAGGTCGGCTACCTGCCCGACATGTTCGGGCACGTGGCGCAGATGCCCCAGATCCTCCGTCTCGCCGGCTTCGAGCACGCAGTGGTGTGGAGGGGCGTACCCTCGGCGATCACCACGACCGGATTCGTGTGGGAGGCTCCCGACGGATCCTCCGTCCGGGCCGAGTACCTCCCGTTCGGGTACGGGAACGGCTCCCTGCTCCCCGACGACGCCAAGGCGCTCGTCCGGCGGGTCCACGACCACCTCGAGCAGATCGGCCCCTTCCTCGTCGGCGACCTCCTGCTCATGAACGGCTCGGACCACCTCCCGCCGCAAGCCGGCCTCGGCCGCGTCGTGGCGGAGGCCAACGCCGTGCAGTCCGAGCTGCGCTTCGAGATCACCTCGCTCCCCGAGTACCTCTCCGGCACCTCGCGCGAGGGCCTTCCCCACCTGCGCGGTGAGCTCCGCTCGGGCGCCCGCGCCAACATGCTCATGGGGGTCACCTCGAACCGGGTCGACATCAAGCGCGCCGCGGCGCGCGCCGAGCGGTCGCTCGAGCGGCGAGCCGAGCCCTACTGCGCCTTGTTCCTCGACCCTCGGTCATGGCCGGGCCCGCAGCTCGACCTCGCCTGGAAGGAGATCGTCCGCAACGCCGCGCACGACTCGATCTGCGCGTGCTCCGTGGACGACGTGGACGACGAGGTCCTGAGGCGCTTCGGCGCAGCCCGTGCCATCGCCGAGGGCCTCGCGGCGCGGGCGCTGTCGGCGTTGGGGGCATCGATGGCGTCGCCCGGGCACGTCGTGGTGAACCCTTCGGCGCGCGAGCGCTCGGGGGTGGTCGAGCTGGTCGTCGCCGACGGGGCAGGCGGTCCCGGTGCCGGCGCGGACGGCGCCGGGACCGACGACCGAGGAGGGACCGTCCAGGTCGTCGCCGAGCGTGCGGGTCTCCCCGGGACGCTGACGCTCGACGCCCAGACGGTGCGCACCATCCTCGGGGCGATCGACGGGACCAGGATCGACGAGGACGCCTGGGTGCAGGACGTCACCATCGAGGAGGACGACACCGGGATCGACGTGACGGTGTCCGTCGGGCCCGACGAGCGTCCGGGGCTCCCGATCGCCCGGGCCAAGGAGGACCTGATGGCGAGGCTGGGGGCTCGCCCGACTGCACCCGTGCGGATCAAGCTCGACCAGCCCCCGATCAAGCGGATCGTCGCGCGCACGCGCCCGGTGCCGGGCTTCGGGTGGCGCACCTTCGAGCCCGCCACGCTCGCACACCCCGTGCGGGTGGAGGAGGGCGCGGGCGGGCCGAGGCTCGACAACGGCGTGTCGACCGTCGCGGTCGACGCCGGCACCGGGACCTTCTCGCTCGGCGACCTCGCAGGCCTGGGACGCCTCGTCGACGGAGGGGATCTCGGCGACTCGTACAACTACTCGCCCCCCGAGCCGGACCTCCTCATCGACGTCCCCGAGTCCGTCTCCGTCGAGATCCTCGAGCGCGGCCCCGTGCGGGCGCGGGTTGCGATCACCGCCCGGTACCGGTGGCCGGACCACGTCGACGGGTCGTCACGCCGACGCGTCGGCACACAGACCGTGGACGTGACGACGACGCTCGAGCTGTGCGCGGACGATCCGGCGGTCCGCGTCCTCACCCGCTTCGTGAACCCGTCACGGGACCACCGGGTGCGTGTCCACCTCCCCCTGCCCGAGCCGGCGTCGCGCTCGGAGGCGGAGTCGGCGTTCGGTACGGTGGAGCGGGGGCTCGAGGCCGAGGGGCGCCCCGACGAGCGCGGGCTGCCCACCTTCCCCGCGCGCCGCTTCGTCCGCGCGGGCGGCCTCACGGTCGTGGTCGACGGCGTCACCGAGTACGAGCTGGTCGACCTCCTCGACGAGGGCGCCGCCGCCAGGGCGCGCACCCTCGCCCTCACGGTGCTGCGCTCGACCGGGATGCTCTCGAGGCTCGGCATGTCCTACCGTCCCTTCCCGGCTGGGCCGCTCACGCCGGTCGAGGGGCTCCAGCTCGTCGGTCGGCCGGTCGAGCTCCACTACGCGCTCGCGTTGGGAGACGTCGACCCCTGGGCGCTGGCCGACGACGTGCTGCTCCCCCTCGAGGTGGTGGGGTCGTTCGGCGGCGGCACGAGGCCGAGCGAAGGGAGCGCGCTGCAGGTGCGCGGCGCGCAGGTGAGCGCCGTGCGACGCGAGCGCGGTGCCCTGGAGGTGCGGGTCTTCAACCCCTCGGACAGCCCGGTCACCGTCCACGTCGGTGACCGGTCGGGTTGGCTCGTGGATCTCCTCGGCGCCCCGATCGAGCCCTTCGACGGGTGCTTCGCGCTGCGACCCCACGGGATCGCCACGGTGCGCGTACCGGGCCCCTGAGCACCTCGTCCCGACGCGCGCGGGCTCAGTGCGGCGGCGGCGCCCCGGCGTCCTTGGTCGCCCGCTCGGAGCGCGTCACCGCCCGGTGCCCCACCGCCCGGAGCTCGTCGAGGTCTCGCAGGAGACGGCCGAGCCGTTCCCGACGGGCGCGGCGCACCTCTTCGCGCAGCGTGGCGTCTCGGGTCTCGGTCTCCCGTGGCCGGCACACCCAGAGCTGGACCCTGCCCACGTCCTTCAGCACCCGCGGCCGCAGCGGTCGCCCGACGACCGCTGTCTGCGCGGCGCGCAGGAGCATGGCGTGAAGCTCGTCAGACACGAGCACGCTGCCGGGCTCCGCGATCTTCACGATGCGTGCGGCGAGGTTCACGGTCGGCCCGAAGTAGTCGCCGTCGCGCACCAGCACCGGACCGGCCGCGATCCCGACTCTGACGTCGCCGAGCAGCTCGTCGTCGGCGTACGCGTCTGCGAGCTGCAGCCCGATCCGCGCTGCCGCGAGCGGGTCGGGGACCACGAACATGACCTCGTCTCCGATCGTCTTCACGACCCTGCCGCCCTCGGCGGCGACGATGTCGTAGGAGATCTCCTCGAAGCGCGCGACGATCCCCGCGAGCTCCGCGGCGTCCAGATGCTGGCTCAGGAGGGTGAACCCCACCATGTCCGCGAACCCGACGGCGAGCACCGGTCCCGACCCTGTGGCCCGGTCGGCGGCGCGCATGAGCACGGCGCGGCGCGCGACCTCCTGCAGGTGCCGGCGCCAGGCGAACTCCAACACGCGAGCCATCGCAGGGAGGGTCTCACCTGCGACGCCGACGAAGGCGTCTGCGGCGGCGGCGTCGTCCTCCGCGGCGCCCAGCGCCTCTGCGCCGCGAAGGAGGCTCGCCTCGGCGACCCGGGCCATCGACGACCCGATCACGCGGGCGAGCTGGAGCGCTGTGTCGAGCTCCGTGACGCCGAGGTCGAGGAGCAGGCGGAGGTCGTGCGCCGCCCCGAGATCGAGCTCGGTGAGCACAGGCTCGTCGTCGGGGGGCTCGAGGAAGCCGAGCGCCCGCCACGTGCGCTTCAAGAGGTCGAGTGGGAGCCGCGCCCGCTCGGCGACCTCCGAGGGTGCGTACCGCCGGGTCGAGGGGACGGTCAGCACGTCCACCGCCAGGAGGTCGAGCACCCCTCGGTTGTCGGCATCCTCGAGCTCCTCGGGCGATGCGCCTGCCGCAAGCAGCGCGCGCCGGACGCGCCCGCGCACCTCCGCCCGTGTGCTCACCAGGGCAGCCCCCGCAGGACCTCGTCATCCCACTCAGGCCTGGGGGGCCGCTCCATGAGCGCCGCGAGGGCCTGCGCCGGCGACGTCTCGCCTGCGACCAGTGCTGCGACCTGTGCCGCGATCGGCATCTCGACCCCGTGCTCCCGTGCGAGCGCGACGAGCGGCTCGGCGGTGCGGACACCTTCGGCAACCATCCGCATCCGTGCCAGCACGTCGCGCAGCGCACGGCCCCGGCCGAGCTCGAAGCCGACCCAGCGGTTCCGGCTCCGTGGGCTCGTGCAGGTCGCGACCAGGTCGCCCAACCCGGCGAGCCCGCCGAAGGTGCGCGCCCGCCCCCCGAGCGCGACCCCGAGCCGAGCCTGCTCGGCGAGCCCGCGAGTCACGAGGACGGCCCGCGTGTTCTCGCCGAACCCGAGACCCTCGCACACCCCGGCAGCGATGGCGATGACGTTCTTGCTCGCCCCCGCGATCTCGCAGCCGACCACGTCCGTCCCGGTGTACACGCGAAAGGTGGTGCAGTGCAGCAGGTCCTGGACCAGTCGTGCGACCGAGTCGTCGGCACTGGCGACGACCGTGGCGGCAGGGTGTCCCGCCACCACCTCGTGGGAGAGGTTCGGTCCGGTGAGCACGCCCACCGGCCGACCGGGGAGGACCTCTTCGACGATCTCGGACATCCGCAGCTTGGTCCCGGCTTCGATCCCCTTGGCGAGGCTCACCACCGGCACGTCCGCCGGCAGACTGGGCGCCATCCTCTCCAGCACGGCCCGGAACCCGTGGGAAGGCACGGCCACGAGCACGACGGTCGCCTCAGCCACCGCCTCGCTCAGCGACGAGGTGGCGCGGAGGTTCTCGGGCAGCGCGACGCCTGGCAGGTACCGGGAGTTCTCCCGGGTGGTCGTGACCATCTCCACGAGCTCGGCGGAACGCGCCCAGAGGGTCGTCGGTCCCTTGGCGCCGAGCAGGCCCGCGATCGTGGTGCCCCACGACCCGGCGCCCACGACCACGACGCCTGCGGTGACCTCTGAGCGGACCGGCACGCGTGGTGAGCCTACGGACGGCGATCTGCCCGATGCGAACCGTCGAGCCTGGAGGCCACCGATCCGTGCCCTCCCTACAATGCATCCGTGAACGGCGACGACGACGTCGCCCTCGTCGCCGGTTCGACGGACCCGGCTGCTGCGGCCGGAATGGGGGAGGACGCGGTGCTGGTGCCGGTGAAGTCGTTCGCCCACGCCAAGCACCGGCTCTCCTCGGTGCTCGGCGACGCCGATCGGCGGGCACTCGTCCGTCGGATGGCCGAGCAGGTGCTGCGGGCCGCCGCGCCGCTGGCCACCGCAGTGGTGTGCGACGACGCCGACGTCGCCGATTGGGCGCGCGAGCACGGTGCCATCGTCCTGTGGGAGCCGGGACGAGGGTTGAACGGCGCCGTCCAGTCCGGCGTGGACCAGCTTGCCCGGATGGGGGTCCGACGGGTGGTCGTCGCGCATGCGGACCTCCCAACAGCCCGAGACCTCGCCACGCTCGCCGGGTACCCAGGTGTCACGCTCGTCCCGGACCGCCGCGACGACGGGACGAACGTCATCAGCCTCCCGACGCGAACCGGCTTCCGCTTCGCCTACGGGCCGGGGTCCTTCGCGCGCCACCGCGCCGAGTGCGTGCGGCTCGGGCTCGCACTGCGCGTCCTGAGGGAACCGTCGCTCACGTACGACGTCGACTGGCCGAGCGACATTCCCGCGCCGTGACGCGTCACACGACGCGGCACGGCCGGGCTCCATCGGGAACGTTGCCCGTGAAGCCCGGCCGCCCGGTTCTCCTGGACCGTGGGTGCCGCGCGCGGAGACGTGCCGGCACCGACGGGGCGACGCTCACACCGGAGCGGGCGCCGCCACCTCGCTCGTCGCCCGCTTGGCAGGCGCCTTTCTCGCGGTCCGCTTGACGGAGGTCTTCTTCGCCGCCGTCCGCTTCGCAGCCGCCTTCTTCGTGGTCCGCTTGCCGGTCGCCTTCTTGGCGGTCGCCTTCCGGGCGGTCGCCTTGCGTGCGGTCGCCTTCTTGGCCGTCGTCTTGCGAGCGCTCGACTTCCTTGCGGTCGACTTGCGCGCCGTCGACTTCCGGGCGGTCGTCTTGCGCGCCGTCGACTTGCGGGCGGTCGACTTGCGGGCAGTCGACTTGCGGGCGGTGGCCTTCTTGGCCGTCGCCTTGCGAGCGGTCGACTTCCTTGCGGTCGACTTGCGCGCCGTCGACTTGCGGGCGGTCGTCTTGCGCGCCGTCGACTTCCTGGCCACCGACTTCCTGGCCGTCGACTTCCTGGCCGTCGACTTCCTGGCGGTGGCCTTCTTGGCCGTCGCCTTGCGAGCGGGCGACTTCCTAGCGGTCGACTTGCGCGTGGCGGCCTTCTTGGCGGTCGTGCGCTTCGCCGTGCTGCGTTTCGCCGCCCGTTTCGCCGGCGCTCTCTTGGTTGCGGCTATCGCCACAGGTGCACCTCCCTGACTAGGTCAACGTTGACGTGGGTGGAGCCTGCGGCAACCGGTCATCTGCACGACCGGCCTCCGCATCGCTGCACCATCTGCTGGGTTGTCGACATGTGCGCCACTCGCCGTCGCTCCTTGTCATTCGCCGCGTGACGCACGCTTCCGGAACCCGGCTCGTCGGTGGAACGCGTCTCGGGTGATCGGAGCGACGGTTCCGTGCGATGGACCACATCCGAACCGCACGAGACCCGTCACTTGCGCGCACCTTCGTTCTCTCGACCCACCACGCGTCGGGTTGCTCATATTCTCCGATTCTTTTGGTACGGAGGTCAAGCATCCACAGAGTCGCGCGCGCGTCCGCGTGGTCACGCGCGCGGTGCGCCGGTCACGAGATCAGTCGGCACCCGCTGTCGCGCGGAGGTGACACGCGAGCGCCGGCGCCGATCGTGCCGTCGAGGAGGCGAGCACCGTGACAGGTCGAGGATGCGGGCGCGCGCCTCGCTGCGCGGGCTCGTGGATGGTCGTCTCGGCCCGCTGACGACCTGGACGCGACCGATGCCGATCGTGGAAGAGACCACACGTTCGGCCCATCGCGGCGTGTACCTGGGCATGGGGAGGCACGGGTTTGCGTGGGCGGGGGCGGAGCGCTCGACGCTCGTGCTCGGGCCGTCGCGCGCAGGAAAGACCTCGGCGCTCGTGATCCCCAATGTCCTGTGCGCACAGGGCGCGGTCGTCGCCACGTCGACCAAGCCCGACCTCCTCCGCGCGACCGCCCGAGCGCGGGCATCCTCGGGATGGTGCCTCGCCTTCGACCCGACCGGCACCCTCGAGCTCCCAGAGGGGGTGCACCACGTCGGCTGGTCTCCCGTCCACGCGGCGCGGGAGTGGCGCGGGGCGCTCGAGATCGCCGATGCGATGGTCCGAACGGCGAGCGGGGGGACGGCAGCAGGGGCCGCCGGCTCCGAGCGGCATTGGGTCGAGCGGGCAGCCGCGCTTCTCGCTCCTCTGCTCCACGCGGCATCCCTCGACGGGATCCCGATGCGAGGGGTGCTGCACTGGGTGGACCGTCACGACGGCACCGCCGCATTGGACACCCTCGTCGCGCGCCTCGGCGACGAGGCGGTGCCCACTGACCTTCTCGCCGGGATCCTCACGACGGACACCCGCGAGCAGTCGGGCATCTGGTCGACGGCGTCTGGCGTCCTCGGCGCGTACCGCTCTCCTGGCGCGCTCGCGTCGACCGAGCCGCCCTACCTCGACCCCGACGCATTCTGCGCAGGTCCGAACACGCTGTTCGTCTGCGCCCCCGCCGCTCAGCAGCAGCTGGTCGCGCCGCTCGTCGTCGCGATGCTCTCCCAGGTGCGCGACGCCGCCTACCGCCGCGCGGCCGCCGATACGCTGCCGGACCCGGGCTCCGGACATGCACCGGTGCTGTTGGCGCTCGACGAGGTGGCCAACATCGCACCCCTCCCCGATCTCCCCTCGCTGGTCACCGAAGGACCCGGGCAAGGACTCCTGACGCTCGCGTGCCTCCAGGACCTCTCACAGGCGCGGGCTCGCTGGGGACCGGAGGCGGACTCCTTCGTCTCGCTCTTCGGGGCCACGGTCGTGCTCGGTGGCATCGCGGACATGCGCACGCTGGAGACCATCTCCGCCCTGAGCGGGGACCAAGAGGTGCCCAGCCGCAGCATCGGTCTCTCCACCGGCGCGGGTGGGCGTCAGGTGTCGGCGACCGACGCGACGGTGCTGCGCCGCCGTCTCCCCCTGGATGCCGTCGCGCGTGGCCGCCACGGCTGGGCGCTCTGCGTCGACTCCCACAACCGGCTGGGTTGGGTCCGCCTCACCCCCGCCCACAGTGCCTGGCCCTGGTGCGAGAGGTCGGTGCGCCGCCCGTCGCGTGCGGACCTCGCCGCATCCCTCCGGACGACCACCGCGCGCGACACGCGCGCGGTGATGCGGGACTCCCCGTCCGGCCACCGCGGGCGCTCGGCGGCAGGCGGACCGACCCTCACAGGCAGGAGGCTGCCGTGACCTCGTCGGCGCAGGCGCGAGTTCCCGGGGCCGTCGGACGCTCGCCGGGCCGCACCCCTCATCGACCGAGCCCGCGCGAGACCGACAGCTCGCGCTCGCGGTCCTGCTCCCGTCTCCGCCCGAGGCTGACGAGCGCCTCGTCGACCACCCGGCTCGTCCGGAGGTGGTCGGCGAGGCGGCTCGAAGAGAGCGCGGCGAGCTCTCCCGGAGCGCTCGCACCGAGCGACCGCGTCTCGTCCACCACGCCCCACCGGGCGCGGTAGCGGGCGATCGCGGTGGCCGCCGCCTGCCAGACCATGAGGGCGTCGGGCACCCCGGGCCTCGGCCCGAGCGTCCGCCGCTCGTAGGCGGTCGGCAGGAGGCCCCGAGCCCCGCGCCGTTCCTCTGCGACCCCCGTTCCCGCTCCCCAGTCCGCCAGCAGGTCCACGCAGCGGGCCACGTCCTCACCGCGTGCCCCGTCGCGAAGGGCGCTCGCCCAGGCGAAGAGCGCGTCGCGCCTCGGAGTGCCCGCGGGTCGATCCGCGTCGACGATCGAGGCGGCGAAGCGGTGCTCGTCGAGCGCGGGGATCTTGCAACCGCGGGGCTCGAGACGCCGCACGCCGCGCCCCCTCTCGAGCACCCCCGGTGTCCACCCGGCGTCGCGCGCCGTCTCGGTCCACCGCCTGCGCAGTGCCGAAGCCGGCGGGATGTCGTCCTTCGCCTCGCGCGTCGCGGCCCATGCGACCGCCCTCGCCCGGCGGCTCGGCGAGCGGCCGGACAGGTGGACGTGGAGGTGCTCGGCGATCTCCGCGCGGCGGGTGGAGAGGACCGCCGTCACCACCGGGTCGACGGCCTCGAGCTCGAAGCCCCCGGCGCCCCTCGCGCGCCACTCGAGGCCGAGGCGCGCCGAGATCCCCGCTCGCAGCACGCAGTCGTAGAGCGCCCCGGCGGCGCGGGTGTGTGCGAAGAGGCCCCGGCCGTCGACGGCGCGCCACCTGCCGTCGGGCCCACGGGCGAGGTTGGCCACCACCACATGGGAGTGGAGGTGGGGATCGCCCGTCCGGCTCAGCTCGTGGGTGAACGATGCGGCGACGAGCCCCTCCACGGGAGCCGGGACGCGCCCGTCCGTCGTCGCCTGTCGCACGGCGGCGGCGTGGGCGGCGACGTACCCCAGGGCCGCCTCCAGCGCGTCCTCGTGGGCCGCCGCGATGCCCGCCGACACCCGTGCGCCGCCGATCCCGTGGAGGACGCTCACCGACTTCGGGGCGCTGAAGGTCAGGTCGTAGCCGCTCACGCCGGTCGCGCGCCTCCGCAGGACGTAGCGCCCGGAGGGGTGAAGTCCCGACAGCACCGATCCGAGCTCGCCGCCGCGCACCGTGCCGTGCAAGCCGAGCCCCGCGGCACCCTGTCCGAGCCACCGGCTACGCGACGCCACGAGCGCCCGGGCGGCGTCGGGCAGGTCCACGGAACGATCGCTCAGGTAGTACCGCCCCGACGTGTCGTGCACGGCGGCCACCCTCAGCACGGCGCACCGTCCTGCACGGTCACGGCCGCGCCGTTGCGTCGTTCCATGCCGTTACATGCTATTCCTTGTACACCTGACTGAGAAGACGGGACGCCGCGCCGGGCCCGACCCCCGCCAGCTCGGCGGGAGCGACGACGCGAGCCTCCGGCCCGGCCTGCAGGAGCAGGCGCTCGAACCAGGCGCGCCCGCCCACCGAGACCGTCAGCTCGAGCGCCGTGCCCACCTGGCGCGCCGCGAGCACCGGAACCGAGTCCGCGACCCACCGTGCGGCGCCGTCCACCCGGATCGTCGCCGTGACGGCACCCGGACCCGGGACGAAGGCGCCCTCGACGGGACGCAGGTCGGGTCGCGTGTGGATCCGGACCCCGAGGCCCCGAACCTCGCGGATGCGGTCGACCCGGAACCGGCGCACCCCCTCAGCCTTGTGGCAGTAGGCGTCGAGGTACCAGTGCCCCTCGAGGGACACGACCTGGAGCGGGTCGACCGTCCGCACGGTCGTCTCGTCCGTCGAGGCCGAGTGGTACACGATCTCGGCCTGCTCCCCGGCGTCGGCGAGGGACTTCACCTCGTTGAGCAACGGTGGCGCGTCGATACGGATCACCAGCCGGCGATGGTCGCCGAGCACCGCGTCGAGCTTCTGGAGCGCCCGGGCGAGTGCCCCGTCGGGGTCCGCACCGGGCACGGCCAGGATCGTGCGCGCCGAGGCGGCGAGCGCGAGGCCTTCGGCCGGCGTCAACCGTCTGGGGCGCGCGAGGTCTTGCGGCAGGAACGCCTGGACCGTCTCGTCGCTCACCACGATCTCGAGGAGCGTGTCGGGCGAGTACGGGGGCACACCGCAGCACGCCGCGAGCTCGAGCTCGCGCACGAGCTCTTGCGGGGCCATGTCGAACTGGTCGGCCAGCTCGGAGATGGACGCCTCCTTGACCTCCGCCAAGCGTGCGACGATCGCCAGCAGCCGACGCAAGCGCGCGCTCGCCGTGGCGCCAGCAGCCCGCCGTTCGGCTGCGCTCGCGCTCGCGGGCGCAGGAAGCTGGCGCTCTCCCGGCGCGTCGGCCATGCGTGCGGTCGCGCCGGTGGCTCCGCCTCCGTCCTCATGGGCAGGCGGAGGAGCAGACCGTGCAGCGATCTCGGTCAACCACGACACCACCGCAGCGCGGGCCCACGCGGGACCGACGATCTCCGCGTGATCCAGCATCCCGAGCACCCACGACCGAAGGACGGGGAAGCTGGTCACCCCGAGGCTGAGGAGGACCGAGCCGTCCGGTTCGCGTTCGACGACGGCGTGGTCACCCACTTCGGCCACCACTCTCGGTCCCTCCACCGAGTCGATCCGGACGAGCACGTGCTCGGCCTCCTCGCCGTCGGCCCACGAGCCAGGATCCGGGACACGGGTGCCGAGCCCGGGTGGTGCCGTGCCGCTCCCGGGCGCCCCCGGCTTGTCGAGTGACTCGATGCGGTCCACCCGGTAGGTGCGGACCGCCTCGCGTGCGCGGTCGAACCCCACCAGGTACCACCGCCCCGCCCGGAACTGGAGCGTCGAGGGCGCGAGCGTCCGCGCCGTGCCGCGGTACACGAAGCGGACCTCGGCTTGCGACCGCAGGGCGTCGAACAGCGGCACCAGCGCAGCCGGCGCGTCCACCTGCGCGACCGGCCGCGCCTCGGCGATGCCGGACGCGCCCAGCTTCGCCAGCGCGTCCCTCCCGCTAGGATCGCCGAGGTGGACGCCGGCGACGGCGAGGTGCAGCGCTGCCCGCTCCTCGGGCGAGAGCCCCGGGTCGGGAAGGTAGAACGCCTCCGGGTCGATCCGGTACCCGTACTGCTCCGGCCCGTCCACCGGCTCGGTGACCACCGGGATCCCCTCTTCTCGCAGGATGCGCTTGTCCCGTTCGAACGCCTGGCGCCTGGCAGCGTGCGACGCCGGGTAGCCCGGGACCGACGCCGCGATCTGCTGCAGCGTCCGCGGCGAGCGCGCGTGGAGGAGGACGAGCACGAGATCGGTCAGCCGCTCCAGGCGATCGGGCTCTGCCACGCCGGCAAGCGTAGGGTGCCGCTGGGGGCGTGAGCGTGGGCACCGCGGGCCTCCTCGCCTTCTCGCTCCATCCCGGGGCATGGGCGGGGGTGCTCCTGGCCGGCGGCCTGTACGGGTGGTGGGTCCGGCACACACGCCATCTCGTGACCCGCGCCGAGGCGTCTTGGTTCGTCGGCGCCCTGGTCGTGCTGCTGATCGCCACGACCTGGCCGCTGTCGGACCTCGCCGCCCACCGGCTCCTCGTGGCCCTCGTGGTCCAGCGCCTCCTGCTGCTGCTCGCCGTCCCGCCGTTGCTCATCCGCGGCGTGCCGCGCCAGCTCGTGTCGGCGCTCACCCGGCCGGCCCCGCTCGACGCGGTCGCCCGCCTGTGCAGCCGCCCTGCGCCGGCGGTCGCGATCGTGACGGCCGTCTCGATCGGCACGCTGAACGTCCCCGCCGTCGTCCTCCAGTCCCACTCCGCCCCGGTGCGCGGCGCCTTCGACCTGCTCCTCCTCGGCGCGGGCATCGTCCTTTGGATGCCGGTGCTGCGCCCGGTCCCGGCGACCGGGATGCCCTCTGCGCTCGGGCGAGCCGGCTACCTCGTCGTGCAGTCCATCGTGCCGAGCTTCCTGTCGATCGTCTGGATCTTCGCCCGCCACCCGCTGTACCCGCCGTACGCCCACGGGCGCACCCTCCTCCTCGACCCGCTCGCGGACCAGGAGGTCTCGGGGTTCGTCGCCAAGCTCGCCACGATCTTCGTGCTGTGGTCCGTCGCGTTCGTCATCGTGGTCCGGGCCGAGCGGGTCGCGGAGCTGGGCGGAGACCCCGAGCCGCTGACGTGGGCGGACGTCGAGCGGGAGCTCGAACGCGCCGCGCGCCGAGAGCGCCAGGGCGGCGCTCCCCGGACCTGATCCCGGCGCGGCACGGACGGCCGCGCGCACGTCAGGCAGCGTCGGAGCGCGGTCAGAGGTGGTAGTGGCCGAAGGGCACGGGCGGGCGGATGGCGACCAACGTGGCGAGGAGCCTGCGGTCCGGATAGCCCAGTTCGACGACTGCCAGCAGCCCGGCGACCCTGCCGACCGGGCGGTCGACCCCGGCCGAGCGGTACCGACCGCCGAAGGCGATGAGGCACACCTGCTCGACCCGACCGCCGTGCGCCTGCGCCGCGTCGAACAGCAACGGCGCATGTCGACGGAGCGAGGCGACCGTCACGAGCCGCACCCCCTCCAGGTGCCCGCGGTGGTGGACGGCGCGCGACGCGAGGGCGAGGTCGACGTAGCAGCCGCTCGCCGCGGTGCCGAGCTCGTTGCGCGCTGCGGCGCAGCCCCCGAGTCCGAGCGCGCCGACGGCGAGCACCCCGCACGCGAGCACGGCCCGCACACGCGCCCAGCGCACGGCGGGGCCTCGCCGAGGGCGCAGGGCGCCGCTCACGGGTCCCGTCTCCATGTCCGGTGCTCCTCCTCACTCGCCTCTCCTTCGGCCCGCTCGCCAAGAGACGGCGACGGCCCTGCCCGACCGGTGCCTGCGTCTTGGGGCTGGCCGCCCAGCACCGCCGGCTCGACCGGTGCGTGGCGCGCGCTCCTGGCCCAGCGGCCGCGTCGCACGCCGAGGGCGAGTCCGCCCCAGGACCCCCAGCCGACCAGCAGCACGAGCCAGAAGCTCAGCAGCCGGTAGATCAGCACGGCAGCGATGTCCGCCGTGGTCGCGCCTCCGAAGTACGACAGGGCGATCGTGATGCTGCCCTCGACCGCGCCCAGGCCACCCGGGGTGACAGGGAGGTTCGCCGCCAGCTGGCCGGCACCGTAGGCGAGGAGGAGCCCCTTCCAGGGGACCGCGGACCCGATGGCGAGGAAGGCGAAGCCGAAGCAGGTGCAGTCGAAGAGCCAGTTCAAAAAGCCCCATCCGACGATCTCCACCGCTGCGGCCGTCGAGAGCCGCACGCGCGACAGCCGGTCCAAGAGCGCGACCACGTGGCGCTCGTGGTCCCCACGCGGCCGGCCGATCAGGCGCTGGCTCAGCCTGAGGACCCGCCGGGCCACCACCTCGAGCGGTCGCTCGTAGACGAAGAGCACCCCGAGCGCGAGGGTCACCCCCAGCACGCCGACCACGGCAGGGACGAGGTCCAGGGTCGCCCCCTGCTCGGTCGCGAGGACGAGGCCGATGCCGGCGAGGAGCGCCAGCGACAAGGCGGCGAAGACCGTCGTCCCGACGAGCGCCCAGCTGGCCAACGTGTCGTCCGCCCCGAGCCGCCGGTACCAGCGGAACCCGTAGACGGCAGCCACCGCAGGGCCCCCTGGGAGCGAGTTCGCCATCGCCTGGGAGGCGAGCGTCATGCCGGCGAGCGGGCCGAAGGGCGGGTGCAGGCCACCCGCGCCGAGCAGCCGTGTCTCCACGGCGACGAAGGAGGTCTCCGACGCGGCCTCGGCGAGCAGGGCCGGCAGGAGCCACCACCAGCGCACGTGCGCGAAGACTGTGCCGATCCCCGAGAGCTCGCCCGAGTGCGAGGAGAGGACCTCCACGCTCAGCGCGAGGACGCCGAGCCCGGCGGCCCACCTGGCGAGGGGCCACCACCGGCGCCACCGTTCCCACCATCGCCGGGCGCCCGGGGCGGGAGGCGGGGCGGCCGGTCTGCTGGGGTCCTCCGCTACGGCTTCGGTCGGCGTCGTGGCTCCCGCGTCGTCTGAGCGGCTCCGCCGCGCAGGGGTGAGGACTGCTCGGGCCGGGCCGAGCATACGGCGCGGCACGGGAGCCGCGGTGGCGCCGGCGCGTCCGGGTGCCCGGGGCGACCCCACCCGGCGCTCCTCAGTGGATGTACTTGATGTAGGTGAGCATCGGCAGGTAGAGGCTGATGATCACCGCGCCGACGACGGCGCCCATCACCACGACGAGGAGAGGTTCGAGGATCGAGGAGAGGTTCTCGACGGTCTGGTCCACCTCGCCCTGGAAGTACGCACCGGCCTTGCCGAGCATGTCGTCGAGCGCACCGGTCTGTTCGCCGACTTCGACCATCTGGACGATCAGCTGGGGGAAGACCGGGTCGGCCCGCATCGGCTCGGCGAATGACCTCCCCTCTCGCACCGCGTGCTTGATCCGCGCCGTCGACGCAGCGACGACGGCGTTGCCCGACGCCCGCCCCACGATGTCGAGCGCTTCGAGCACCGGGACGCCCGCGGAGACGAGCGAGGACAGGGTGAACGAGAAGCGCGCGAGCGATGCCTTGTGCGCGAGCGGACCGAACACCGGGGGGCGCAGCTTCCACCCGTCCCAGCGCATCCGCCCCTTCTCCGAGGAGATCCAGCGTCGGATGCCGAGCACCACGAGGAGGAGCGCCGCCACGACGACGGCCGCGTGCCAGGTGACGAGGGTGTTGGAGATGGCGATGACCACCCTGGTCGGCGTCGGCAATGGCGCGTCCAGGGTGCCGAAGAGATGCTTGAAGACGGGGACGACCAGCACCATCATCGCGACGAACAGCAGCGTGATGACGCTCACCACGACGACGGGGTACATCATCGCCCCCCGTACCTTGCGGACCAGCGCGACCTGCTTCTCGAGCTGTGTCGCGACGGACTTGAGCACGAGGTCGATCGAGCCACCGAGCTCGCCTGCCCGCACCATGGACACGTAGAGCTCGTCGAACACCTTTGGATGGGACGCCAGGGCCTCCGACAGCGGCCGGCCCGCCTCCACCCCGTCACGCACGTCTCGGAGGACCTTGGCGAAGTGCTTGCTCTGTACCTGCGCGGAGAGCACCGTCAACGCTCTGGTGATCGAGAGGCCCGAGTCCACCATCGTCGCGAACTGCCGGGTGAACACGGCGACGTCCTTGCCGCTGATCCGGTCGGTGATCCCCGGGATCACGATGTCGGCATGCAGCCCCGACGAGCTCACCGGCGTCACCGAGACGGGTAGGTAGCCCATCGAGCGGAGCCGGCCCACGACCAACCCGAGGTTGTCGCCTTCGAGCGATCCCTCGATCAGGTTGCCGCTCCTGTCGCGCACCTTGTAGTCGAAGGTGGTGGTCATGTCACCTCCCCACGAGGTGGGTCCGGAAGTCCTCAGGGCTGTGGCAGCGGTCCACGGCCACCCCCTCGCTCACCACACCCTCCCGAACCAGCCGGGCGAGGCTCTGGTCCATCGTCTGCATCCCGTACTGCGCGCCCGTCTGCATGAGCGAGTGGATCTGGTGCGTCTTGGCTCCGCGGATCAGGTTCCTCACCGCCGGGGTGCACACGAGGACTTCCGCCGCCACACGCCTCGCTCCGCCGTCCGCGGTCGGCACGAGCTGCTGGGTGACGACTCCGGCGAGCGAGGCGGCCAGCTGGATGCGGATCTGCTCCTGCTGGCTCGGAGGGAAGACGTCGACAACCCGGTCGATGGTCGACGGGGCGTCCTGGGTGTGCAGCGTCGCCAGCACGAGGTGGCCGGTCTCGGCAGCGGTCAGCGCGGTGGAGATCGTCTCGAGGTCACGCATCTCGCCCACGAGGATGACGTCGGGGTCCTGCCGGAGCGCCCGGCGCAGCGCCTCCGCGAAGGACCTCGTGTCCGCCCCGACTTCACGCTGGGTCACGATCGCCCGCTTGTGGGCGTGGATGAACTCGATCGGGTCCTCGACCGTCACGACGTGCAGGGGCCGGGTGCGGTTCACGACGTCGATGAGCGCGGCGAGCGTCGTCGACTTCCCCGACCCCGTCGGGCCGGTCACGAGCACGAGGCCCCGGCGCAGGTGTGCGAACGCCCCAACCGCCTCGGGAAGCCCGAGAGCCTCGAGGTCGGGGATCATGTTGGGGATCGGGCGCAGCGCCACGGCGATCGAGCCGCGCTGCACGCAGACGTTGACGCGGAACCTCCCGACGTGCGCGATCTCGTGGGACGTGTCGAGCTCGTGCTCAGCCTCGAACTGCTCACGCTGCGCCTGGGTGAGGATGCCGTAGACGAGGTCCCGCAACGTCTCGTTGTCGAGCGTCCCGACCCCCTCCATGGGTCGCAGCGCGCCGTGGAGGCGGAGCGTCGGGGGCATGTCGGCGGCCAGGTGGAGGTCGGACGCGCCGACGCGCACCGCGTGCCGTAGGAGGTCGTTCACGTGGACCGGCACCGGGCCCGCCGGCCCGGGCCAGCTCCACTCCCCGGTGCCGCGCTCGACGAGATCGGTCATGCCACCACCCTCAGGACTTCCTCGAGGGTCGTGTACCCTGCTGCCGCCTTGCGGAGCCCGTCCTGGCGGAGCGTCCGCATGCCCTGCTGGATCGCCTGGCGCTCGATCGCCAGGATCGAGCGCTGCTCGATGATCATGCGCTGGATCTCCTCGGTCATGAGCATCACCTCTCCGAGGACCATCCGCCCGTAGTAGCCGGTGCCCCCGCAGGCCCTGCAGCCCGTGGCGCGGCTCAGGGACGACACGTCGAGACCTTCGAGGTCCTGTTCGGTGAAGCCCGCGGCGTGGAAGTCGGCCGGTGCCGCCCGGAAGGGGGCCTTGCACTTCTCGCAGAGCACACGGGCGAGGCGCTGGGTGAGCACCCCTCCAACCGCGGAGTTCACGAGGAACGGCTCGATCCCCATCTCGGTGAGCCGGAGCGGCGTGCTCGCCGCCGTGTTCGTGTGCAGCGTCGTGAGGACGAGGTGGCCCGAGAGCGCGGCCTCCATCGCGATGGTCGCCGTCTCGATGTCGCGGATCTCTCCCACGAGGATGATGTCGGGGTCCGCTCGCAGGATGGACCGCAGAGCGGTCGAGAAGCGCATCCCGACCTTCGAGTTGATCTGCACCTGAGTGATGCCGGAGACCTGGTACTCGACTGGGTCCTCGACGGTCACGACGGACTTCTCCGGTGACATGACCTCCTGCAACGTCGCGTACAGCGTGGTCGTCTTGCCGGCGCCGGTCGGCCCCGTGACGAGGATGACTCCGTACGGCTGCCCGTACGCCTGGGCGTAGCGACCGAGGGTGTCGGCGAAGAAGCCGAGCTCCGAGAGCCTCCGGATGCTCGCCGACTTGTCGAGGAGCCGCATCACGCACGACTCGCCGTGGAGCGAAGGGAGGACCGCGAGACGAAGGTCGATGTGACGGTCCCCGACCGACACCGAGACACGGCCTTCCTGGGGAGTGCGGTGCTCGGTGATGTCCATCTCCCCCAGCACCTTCAGCCTGCTGATCACGGCGGCGTGGATCGCAGGAGACGCCGAGCTCCGCTCGTGCATCACCCCGTCGATGCGGAAGCGGACTCGCAGCCGCCTCGGTGTGGGCTCGATGTGGATGTCCGACGCCCGCTCGTTCAGTGCCTGCAGGATGAGCAGGTTCACGTAGCGGACGATGGGTGCGTCCTCGACGACCGACTGCAGGCTCTCGAGCGCGACACCCCCCGCGTCGGCGGCGTTGCCTGCGGCGTCCTGTGCAGCTTCCCGGACGTCGGCCCCGGGCTCGTGCAGTCGGCGCTGGTGCAGCTCGATCTGGGCTCGGGTCGCCATGACGACGCGGAAGTTCCGCCCGAGGATGCTCCGGAGGTCGTCCAGCGCGAACACGTCGGTCGGGTCGGCCATCGCGACGATCGGCACGGCGCCGTCCGAACCCACCGGCACCACCGTGTGGCGCCTGGCGACGGCCACCGGGACGAGCGCTGCCGCAGCCGGGTCCGGTGCCACGGTCGCGAGGTCGACGAAGGGAAGCCCGAGCTCGCGTGCGACGAACCGTGCGAGGTCCTCCTCGGCGACCAGGCGTTCGCGCCGCAGGTAGGCGGCGAGCGACTCACCGGAGGCCGCCTGCTGCCGGACCGCCCGTGCCATCTCCCCCGCGCTCAGCTTGCCGGCAGCGACCAGGGCCCGTGCGAGGGGGGGCCACCCCGGGTCGGGAGCTGCAGCGGCCGACCCGCTGGCGACGCTCGGGGTTGCGTCGCCAGTCGGGAGGGCCGCGCTCACCGTCCCGCTGCTCGGGGAGCCTGAACCGGGCGGCAGCAGGGACGGCGAAGGGCTCCGCTCCGGGCTCGGAGCCGGTGGCGGCGGAGCCGGTGGCGGCGGAGCCGGGGGCGGAGAGGCCGGAGGCGGAGAGGCCGGGGGCGGAGAGGCCGGGGGCGGAGAGGCCGGGGGCGGAGAGGCCGGGGGCGGCGCCGGGGACGCTGATGGGGCCGGCGACGGAGCCGGCTCGGTCCACTGCGAGGTTCGCCCTCGGTATCCGGGGTGCAGGATCCGGCGCCGTCCGTGGCGCAGGGGGCCCTCGCCGTAGAGCTGGACCAGCGCCGCCGTCACCTGTGCCGCCGGGGCCACCACCGCGACCACCTCGCCACGGGTGGCGGCACGCAGGGAGTCGAGCGTGAGCGTGTCGGCAGGCGTGGCGACGGCGACGACGGTCACGTTGCCGCGGCGCTCGATCGGGACCGCACGCTCGCGCCGAGCGACCTCTTCGGGGAGGAGCGAGGCAGCCCCTTGAGCGAACCCCGTGCGCGACAGGTCGACGTAGCAGAACCCGAGCTGCTCCGACGTCTCCGCTGCCGACTCTCCGGCGTCCTTGTCCATCCCCTGTCCCCTGACCCGGCCCGCGGCACGACCAGTGGGGCGGGACGATCAGCGCGACAGCGGAGCTGCGCGCACGTGCCCGCGCACGTGCGGCGCGCCTCTTGCCGGACTCCCCATCCCCAACGGCCGCTCCGCGAACGAAGCTCCCGCGCAATCGTACTCCCGTTCCGGCGGCGCGGGAAGACCAGCGCGCGTGGTTCGGGAGCTCGGGGCAGCGAGGTGGACTGACCGGGTCCGGCCGGCGCGGTGGACTGACCGGGTCCGGCCGGCGTGGGAGGGGGGCACTACAGTCCGGCACGGTGGGGTCCATGGGGGCGCTGCAGCTCGTGACCGTTGCCGGCAGCGGGCTCGCCGGGCTCGCAGCGGGCTCCTTCCTGAACGTGGTCGCCTACCGCGTCCCGAGGAAGCTGTCGGTCGTGCGTCCCCCGTCGAGCTGCCCGAGCTGCCTGGCCCCGCTCGGTGTCGTGGACCTGGTGCCCGTGCTCTCGTGGGTCTGGCTCCGTGGACGCTGTCGCCACTGCGGGGCCGCGGTGTCATGGCGGTACCCTGCGGTTGAGCTCGCCGCCGCCATCCTGTGCATCGCGGCCGCGGGCGCGCTCGGTCCGGTGGCCGCGCTCCCGAGCGTGGCCGCGCTGCTCCTGTGCGCGTTGGTGACCTCGCTGCTGCACGACGAGGGGTGCGCGGTCCCGGTCGCGGTCCCGGTCATCGGTGCGCTGGCAGCCGTCTCGCTCCAGCCGCTCGCGCTCGCGCAAGGCGACGCGGACCGCATCGGCTGGGCAGCACTCGGCGCCGCCATCACCACGCTCGGTGCGGTGATCGCACGCCTGGCAGGCCGGCATCGGAGAGGGATCGCCCAACCGTCCTTGCTCGTCGTCCTCGCTGCGCTGGGCACCGCAGCAGGGTGGCTGTGGCCACCCGGAGGGGTGGTCGTGGGGGGCGGGATCGCCGTCGTCGGCGTCTCCGTCAGCTGTGTCAGCAGCCGTGTGGCTCCGCTCGTCGCGCTCGTCGCCGCTTCCGCGGCGCTGCTCGCGTCGGCAGCGATCGGCCGGGCTTGAACCCCGCTTCCCCGTGCCGGTCTACCCGTGCCCGGTCTGCACCAGCCCCTTGCGCTCGAGGGTGACGCGAAGGTCGTGGGGATTCGTCGCCATCTCGAGGGCGTCCGCGAGCGTGATGGTGCCGCCCTCGAGGTGCGCGGCCAAGCTCTGGTCGAAGCTCTGCATGCCGTAGTACGCGCCGTCGGCGATGATGTCGGCGATGTCGGACGTGTGCTCCGCGTCCTCGATGCACTGCCGGATCCTGCCGTTCACCACCATCACCTCGACGGCGGGCACCCGGCCGTTGCCGTCCGCGCGCCGCACCAGCCGCTGCGCGACCGTGCCGCGGAGGGAACCGGCCAGCGAGGTCCGGACCTGCTGTTGCTGGTGCGGCGGGAAGAAGTCGACGACGCGACTCACCGTCTCGGTCGCGTCGACCGTGTGCAGCGTGGACAGCACCAGGTGCCCCGTCTCCGCTGCCGTCAGCGCCGCGGACGCGGTGTCGACGTCGCGCATCTCCCCCACGAGGATCACGTCGGGGTCCTGACGCAGGACGACGCGCATCGCCGCGGAGAACGAGTCCGTGTCGAAGCCCACCTCGCGCTGGCTGATCGAGGCCAGGACGTCGGCATGGAGGTACTCGATCGGGTCCTCGATCGTGATGATGTGGCACGACCTCGTGCGGTTCACGTGGTCGACCATCGCGGCGAGCGTCGTCGTCTTGCCGGATCCGGTTGGCCCGGTGACGAGCACGAGACCACGCCGCTCCTCTGCGAGCTTGGCGACGGCGTCGGGCAGCCCGAGATCACGCAGGGAGCCGGGATTGGCCCGCACGCGGCGGAAGGCGAGCGCGACCGAGCTTCGCTGGTAGTACGCGTTCACGCGGAACCGACCCACGCCTGGCACGGAGTAGGCGAAGTCCGCCTCCCGGTGCCGCTCGAACTGCGCGGCGACCTCGGCGGGCATGATGTCGCGTGCGAGCGCCTGCGTCTCCGCATGCGTGCACTTCGGCTCGTCGGTCACCTGGCGGAGGTCCCCGTCGATGCGCACGCGTGGCGGCACCCCGGCTTTCAGGTGCAGGTCGGACCCGTCCCACTGCCCGAGCAGGCCCAGAAGGCGATCCAGGTCGCGCCGGTCCACCGCGGGCAGCCTAGCCACGGACGCCCGAGCGCAACGGCCGGTCGACTGCCGTGCCGTCGACTGCCACGAGCACTCCCCGTGCCGGTCGACCACCGCGCACGCGGGGTCGCCAGCACGCCGTCGTCAGCTCAGTGCGGCGCTCCGGAGCTCTTCGAGGGAGAGCTCTGCGGTGGCCTCGCCTCCACACTGCGGGCACCGGTCGACGTGCCGCCACGAACGCAAGAGGCGCGTGCCTTCTGGGTTCAGCAGGACGACGAACGACTCCGACGTCGTGTCGAGGTCGAGCCCGTAGTAGGGCCTCCAGGCCGTCGACGCTTGGCGCGCATCCAGGTCGAGACCCTTCAGGATGCGGCGGAAGCGCATGCGCTCGGTGTCGAACAGCCACGTGCTGTGGCAGGACTCGAGCACGAGCGGTGCGTCAGGCGTTGATCTCGTCACGGGAAGATCTTGCCCAGGGCCCGTGAGGATTAGCTATGACGTCCATTGCAGTTCGGTGACGATCAGCGAGCGCAGCGCAGGTCACATCGGCCCCGCGTCGTGCTTGCGGCCGCGAAGCACCTCGCGCTTGGTGGAGAGCGCCCGGAGGCCGGCAGCGAGGGCCGCGCGCGTGTCCGCAGGGTCGATGACCTGGTCGACGAACCCGCGCTCGGCAGCGGGCCACGGAGTCAGGTACCGCTCCTTGTACTCCTCCTCCCGCGCGTGCCGCGCCGCCGCTGTTGTCCTGCGGTGGAGGACCTGCACCGCCCCTTGCGCCCCCATGACCGCGATCTCTGCCTGGGGCCACGCGAGGCACAGGTCGTTGCCCAGCCCCTTCGAGTCCATGACGATGTAGGCGCCCCCGAACGCCTTGCGCAGGATGACGCAGAGGCGGGGCACCGTGGCCTCCGCGTAGGCGAACGCCAGCTCGGCACCGTGGCGGATCATCCCCCGCCACTCGAGGTCCTTCCCCGGCAGGAAGCCAGGGGTGTCGACGAACGTGACGACGGGGAGGTTGAAGGCGTCGCAGAGCCGGACGAAGCGTGCGCCCTTCTGCGACGCGGCGATGTCCAGCGTGCCGGCGAGCGAGCGGGGCTGGTTCGCGACGATCCCGACGGCGCGGCCGCCCAGCCTCGCGAACGCCGTGACGATCTGCGGCGACCAGCGCGCCCAGAGCTCGCACAGCTCTCCGTCGTCGGCGACGATGCGCACCACGTCCCTCACGTCGTAGGACGCGCGCTCGTGGTCCGGCACGACGCTGCGGAGCTCCGGTGCCGCGCGGTCGACGGGATCGTCGGTGGCGACGATCGGTGCCTCGGCGTCGGTGTGGTCGGGAAGGAAGCTGAGCAGCTCGGCGATCGCGTCCGTCGCGTCGTCCGCTTCGAGGGCGCACACGCCGCTCGTCGCCGCGTGGACCCCGGCCCCGCCGAGGGCCTGCGGGCTGAGCCGCACGCCGGTGAACGCCTCCACCATCGAGGGTCCCGACACGTAGGCGACCGCACCGGGGGTCATCACGACGAGATCGCTCAGGCCGAGGAGCAGCGCCGGGCCGGAGACCACGGGGCCCACGGCCGCGCCGAGAACGGGGACCACGCCCGAGCACGCCGCGACCGACGCCGCCGCCGTCCCCCACCCGTGGAGGGCGTCGAGCCCGACGGAGACGTCCGCCCCGCTGGAGGCCAGCTCGATGAGCAGCGGGAGGCGCGCGTCGAGGGCGAGCTGCGCGGCGCGGGCCAGCGACTCACCGTCTTGCTGCGCGAGGGCCCCACGCCGCGCGTCCGAGGCGGTCAGCGCGCGCACGACGCGGCGTCCGCCCACCTCCTCCACGCGGACGGCGACGGTCCCGTCGGTCCCCCCCCGTACCGCGACACCCCCGTCCGGGGCCACCGAGCTCACCGCCCGATCCTACGGCGGGGTGCCGACGCGCCACTTGCCCTCACCCGCAGCCGAGCTCCCCTTGGCCTGCGCCGAGCGGTACACTCGGGTCGGTCGCCTCGTCCTCGAGGGACGTCGCGGTCTGGGGAGCATCCGCCGGCGGGGAACCGGCGGGCCGTCACGTGCGCCTGACCGGCGTGCGGGACGAAAAGGGGAGTGACGGGGATGGGTGAGCGCATCGTCGGCCTCGACATCGGCACGAGCGCGCTCCGCGCCGTCGAGCTGGTGGTGGAAGACGGCCGTCGGCCGGTGCTGGAGGCGTTCGGGCAGGTCGGCCTGCCTCCCGGCGTCGTCGCCAACGGCGAGGTCCGGGACCGGGCCGAGGTCGCCTCGGCCATCCGCCGTCTGTGGCGCAGGGGAGGCTTCAAGTCGAACCGGGTCCGCTTGGGCGTGGCGGGCCTCCGGGCGATCACCCGGGAGATCGAGCTCCCACCGGTTCCTCCCGACGAGGTCACCGCCGCCGTCACGCTGCAGGCGGAGGACATCGTCCCGTTCCCGGTCGAGCGCACCTCGATCGACTCGGCGGTCGTCTCGCGCACGGAGGACGCGGAGGGTCTGCCCCTGATCCGGGTCCTCGTGGCCGCCGCCCACCGCGACCTCGTCGACGCCGTCGTCGCGGCGGTCGAGGATGCCGGGCTCGAGCCCGAGGCGATCGACCTCGACACCGCCGCGCTCGCTCGGGCCTTCGCCCTCCCGGGCGCCTCCGAGGAGCCCGAGGCGGTCGTCTCGGTGGGCGCGGGCCTGACCCTCGTCGTGGTCCACCACGGCGGCACCCTCCAGTTCGTGCGCACCGTCGACACCGGCGGCGACGCGGTGACCGAGGCCCTCGCCTCGGCGCTCGACGTCCCGTTGGCGGACGCCGAGGCGGTGAAGCGACGGCTCGGCACGGCCGGACCGCAGCACCCTGGCGCCGTCCGAGCGGTGGCCGAGGCGGTCGGTGCGCTCGCGGACGAGGTGCACGACTCGTTGCGGTACCACGCCGCGATGCCGGGCCGTGCACGCCCGGCCCGCGTCCTGGTCACCGGGGGAGGCGCTCGCACCCCCGGCCTCCTCGACGCGCTGCGCGCCAGGCTCGACGTCCCGGTGGTGGAGGCGGCTCCCATCGGCTTCGTCGACACGAGCCGCCTCGGGGTCACGGCTGCACAGGCCGACTCCATCAACCAGACGCTGGCGGTGCCGCTCGGGCTCGCGCTCGACGGGCCGGGCCGTACGCGCTTCGAGCTCATCCCCCCGGAGGTCGCGGCGAGACCGGTGCGTCGCAGGCGGCGCCGCGCCCTCGTCGCGGCCGGGGTGGCCGCAGCGCTCGCGCTCGCAGGGGTCAGCGCCTGGCGGGTCGAAGCGGTCCGCTCGGCAGCGCACGACGTCACGGCACTCCAGGGCGCGATCCGCACCATCGACACCGTCGAAATGCCCCGCTACGACAAGGCGGTACGGCTCGGGGACCAGGTCACCACGCTCGAGCACCAGCTCGCGCCGCTCGTCGCCCACGAGGCGGACTGGCTCGTCGTCCTGAACCAGCTCGGGGAGTACCTCCCCACGCGCGCGGTCGTCTCGGGCCTCGACCTGTCGGCTGCCGATCCGACCGGGAGCGCCGCGTCGGCTCCTCCTGCGGCGGCCTCGGTCATCGCGACGGGCTCGACCGAAGTGTCCACGACGTCGCTCACACAGGTCACCCAGTTCGGTCTCGAGATGGGCCGCTCATCGGGGCTGGAGGCGGTGGACCTGAGCGGATCGGTGTCCGCCGCGTCGACAGGCGCCGTGACCTTCCCGATCACCTTCGAGGTGACGACAGCCGCGAGGAGCCACCGCGTGAGCCTCTTCGAGGAGCGGCTCCCGTGAGCACGCCCGCGCCCCGCGTCGGGGTCTCCCGCCGCAGCGTCCTCGCTGCGGTCGGTGCCGGCGTGCTCGTCGGCGCGTGGGCGCTCGCCTTCTTCGTCCCCGAGTCCCGTCACCTCGACACGCTCGAGGCGCAGCGCGCCGCGCTGCAGGCGAGCCTGGCCGCCGACCGTGCCCGGCTCCGGCGGGTCGAGCACGAGGCCGCGTACGCGGGGCAGCTCGAGGCGATCGACGCGCGGCTCCACCGCTACGCACCCTCGAGCGCGCAGCTCTACCCCTACATCCACACGATCTCGACGGCCGCGCGGTCCGCCCACGTGACCATCACATCGCTGAACCCCGAAGGGGCCGTCGCGGTCGCCGGGACCCCGTACGCGGCGGTGCCGATCGCCGCCTCGGTCAAGGGCACCTACGACGACCTCCTGGCGTTCTTGAAGGAGCTCTACACCCTCCCCCGGCTCACCGACGTCAACGACCTCTACGTCAGTGGCGGCGGACCCGGGAGCACCCGGACGAGCCCGCTGTCGGTATCGCTGCAGCTCGCCATCTTCACGACGCAGCTCCCCGCGGGAGCGGCGACGACGTCCTCTTCGTCGTCTTCGCCGGCAGCAACCAGGAGCGCCGGCCCGGCCAGCCGCCCCGCATTGCCTGCCTGCGGCGCCCTGCGCGACCCGTTCGACCCGACGGGCGCACCTCCTCCCGCCGGCTCCCCCGCACGCTGCTGAGCTCCTCGGGCGCGAGTTGGGGATCCCGCCCCCGGTACACGCGGCGGCGGGGCCCCGGTCCCGGAGCCCCGCCGCCGTGCACGTCCCGGGCGCCGCACGACGGGCGCCGCGGTTGGTCAACCCCTGGTCGGTTCGCCGCGCGCCTTCAGGCGCCTGCAGGGGCGATCAGTGGCCCGCAGGGGCGTTCGGCCACTTGTTGCCTGTGCCGAACTTGACTGTCGCTGTCGCGATTGTCGGCTTGCACGATGTCTTCGCTGCCGCCTTCCCGGCTGTCTTGGTGACGTAGCCGTAGGCGACGCCGGCGCCTGTCCCGCTCGCGGTGTCCTTGGCGAGCCAGCAGACGTCGGTCTTTGTCATGAAGGCCACGGCGACGAAGGTTGTCCCTGTCGTGGTGCCGGTCTTGATGGCGATTGTGTCCTGCTTCGCACTCGCCGTGAGCGGCTTCTTTGTGGCTGTCGTCCCGGTGAACTTGAACTCGGGCTCGCTCCCTGCCAGCTGGGCCGCCATTGTTGTCGTCTTCGGGTAGGTGTCGGCCTTGGCGTAGATGGCCTTGGCAGACGTGATGACGTTGGTCAGGTTCGCCTGCGTCGACGTGTCGTTGGCCGTGTTGGCCACCCCGAGGAAGGTCGGGATGGCGATCGCCATCAGGATGCCCATGATCAGCAGCACGACCATGAGCTCGATGAGCGTGAACCCCGACTCGTCGGTCCGCTCCTGCTCCCCGTCGTCGGCTCCGTGCCGGCGACCGAGGGCTGTGGCGACGCGACGGAGCGCGCCGCTCCACGATGTACCCATGTGGTGTCCCCTTCTCGTTCGCACGTCCCCAAAGACGTGTCGCTCACGAGTCCCCATCGACCCGTGCCCGGATCATACTGCAGTTCCACGGCCACGCCAACGGGCTCGGGCCGCCCCGCGGCCAGAAGAACGCGACGCGGCAGAGCAGCGGTCGATTCCCTGGAGCCGGACGGTCGATTCCCTGGAGCCAGAGGAGTACAATCCGGGCGGGATCGGGGCGCGGGAGACGACGGCTCCTAGCGAGGGGACTGCCCTCCGGCGCCGCGTTGGGGAGCGCGCTGAGCGCCAAGGGGATGCCATGACCATGCACAACGGCTACGAGGACGCGCAGGACGGAACCGCCGAGCTCGTCCGCTCTCTCGCACTGGCGTCGGCGAAGCTGTGGGAGGAGGTGTTCAACCGCCTGGCGCGGATCGAGCGCGCGCAGGCAGAGCTCCTCCGCGTGGTCGAGGCGCTCGAGTCCGTGACCCCGCCGGCGGGTGCCCATGTCCTCGGAAGGGTCGACGAGCCCCCGGGGCTCGCGCTCGGCCCGGTCGTCTACGACCTCCCCGCGCCCGACCGCGCGGTGCGCGCGCCCTTGGGTCCGACGGCGCCGCCTCCACCACCTCCCGGGTTCGCTGTCGTGGCGCCGAGCGCGCTGGCGACGCCCGCCGACGGCGCCGTGCCGAGCTGGCCGGGGGACTCCAACGGGTCCAACGGCATCGCCGCGTCGAACGGGTCCAACGGCACCACCGCGTCGAGCGGGTGGGACGGGTCGAACGGCACCACCGGGCACGACGGATCCGAGGTGGCTGTCGCGCCCGCGACGCCGCCCGCGCCGGCGACGCCGCCCGCGCCGCCCCCACCGCCCCCCGGCTTCGCGGTCGTGGCGCCGAGCGCGCCGGCGGCGCCCCCCCCACCGCCTCCTGGGTTCGCGGTCGTGGCGCCGAACCTCGGCCCGCGCGTCACGGACACCTGGTCCGGCGGGCCGGGCGGCGAGCCGCCCACGGCCTCGGGGCCCGCCGCAGAGCCGGAGTTGGAGCCGCTCGAGATCACGCCCGACTTCTTCGCACGGGCGAGGCGGCGCCGGTACTGAGCCGGGGGCCGGGACCTCGCGCCGAGCGGGGTCGGAGGGCCCGGGATCCCCTCAGGACCCCCTCGGCAGCTGTTCAGCGCGGACGGGAGTCCTCGGCGAGATCGCTCCGTCGCCACGGTCCGGACCGCCCGCCCGACTTCTCCCAGAGGGCGACGTCGGCGATGGTCATCGACCGGTCCGAGGACTTGCACATGTCGTAGACGGTCAGCGCCGCCACCGTGCACGCGGTCAGCGCCTCCATCTCCACCCCCGTCCGGTCGACGGTCTCGACTTGGGCCTCCACCTCGACGTAGTCGTCGCCGATGAAGAAGTTGACGGAGACCGAGCCGACCAGCACGGGATGGCACATCGGGATCATGTCGGCGGTCCGCTTGGCGGCCTGGATGCCGGCGATCCGAGCGGCGGCCAGCACGTCGCCCTTCGTGATGGCGTTGTTGGCCACCTTCGTCGTCGTCTCGGGCTGCATCCACACCCGGCATCTCGCCAGCGCTCGCCGGTGCGTGGGCTCGCGGGGGCTCACGTCGACCATGCGCGCGCCGCCGAGAGGGTCGAGGTGCGTCAGGCTGCGTTCGGCCACAGGGCGGAGTCTAGGACGTGCCGGGGCCGAGCCGTCTGACGTGTCCCGGTCCGGGCGCGCGCGAGGCGGAGCGCGCACGTCCAGCTCGAGGGCACTAGGATTGGCACTCGAACCCGGAGAGTGCCAAGAGCGGGCGCAGCGGAGCCCGAGGGGAGAGGTCGATGCCAACGTACGAGTACGCGTGCACGAGCTGCGGGCACCACCTCGAGATCGTCCAGTCGTTCTCTGACGCGCCACCCGAGGCGTGCCCGAGCTGCGGCGGGAGCCTGCGGAAGGTCTTCGGGTCGATCGGGATCGTCCTCAAGGGCAGCGGCTTCTACCGCACCGACAGCCGGTCGGGGTCCAACGGGAAGGGCGCGGCCAAGGAGAAGACCGAGACGTCCCCGGGGACCGGCGGGGACACCGCCGCGGCCGGGTCCAGCACCTCCAGCTCGGCCTCGGGGTCGGCCACGTCCTCGTCCTCCTCACCCTCCTCGGGGTCCGGCGCCCCGGGCACTGCGGCGGCCAGCTGACCGGGCAGCCACGGGCGCGAGACGCTCGAGGTGCTGGCCGAGTCGCCGCCGGATCTCCTGTTCCATCGCCCTCGCCAGCTCGGCCTCCACGACGCGGGTGACGAGCGGGCGCAGCCGCACGACCAGGGCTTCGAGCTGCCGGAGGCCCTTGGCCGGCATCGGCACCCCGAGCGGCTCGACGACGTGGGTCTCGACGAGTGCGACCAGCCGGCCCGCGAGGGCGTCGATGTCCGTGCCGAGGCGCCGCGCCGCCTTCAGGACCTCGTCCAAGGGCACGCCGGCCTCCACGAGGAGCGAGCCGACGTCGAGCGCGGCCGGGTTCGTGACCCTGTAGCGCCCGTCGCCCGCAGGCTCGAGCAGCCCGGCGTCGAGCGCGTCGGGGAGCGCGCGGGCGACATCGCGGCCGAGCGCCTCCACCAGGTCGGCGAGGCGGACCCAGCGCTCCTCTCGCACTGCCCAGGGGGCCGCCAGCGTCGCGTCGAGGCCGAGCACTGCCGCCACGTCCTCGCCCCGATCGACGGCCCGCACCAGCTCGCCGATGCTGGCGAGCGTGTAGCCGCGCTCGAGGAGGGTCACGACCAGGCGTAGGCGCGCGAGGTGCGCCGCCGAGTAGAGGGCCACCCTCCCCGAGCGCCGGGGCGGGGGGAGCAGCCCGCGCTCTTGGTAGGCGCGGACGTTGCGCACCGTGGTCCCCGCCGCGCGGGCGAGGTCGTCCACCCGGTACTCGCGCCGCCGGTCCAGCGCAGGGTCGTGCGCGCGGCGTCGCGCCGGCTCGTTCCCCCCGGCGAGTCCGGGCTCCGGCCGCCCCCGTCTCCTCGGCGTCACGCCTCCCCTCCCGTTGACGTTGCCATCAGATACTGGTACAGTAATCGATGGGAACGGAGGGCAGGAGGCGGAGGTCCCCAACGGGCCTCTTGAAGAGGAGGCGGCTCCATGTCCCTCGTCGGGCAACTCGGCCCGCCGGCCCCAATGCCGGCCAACCGGCCGGACCCCTATCGTGAGCTGGTGCAGCGGCTCAGCAGCCAGTCCGTCGAGCGGCACTTCGACGCCTACGCGGACGTCGACTGGGAGGCGCCGGAGCTTGCGATCGACCCCTGCGACCCGCGCTGGGAGCTGGTCGACGTCGATCCCCTCGCCCGTTCCGACTGGTACCGCGCACAGGCTCCGAGCGTACGGGCGCGGCTCGGGCTGCACCGCGTGGCGGTCACCATGCGCACGGGGTGGGAGTTCGAGAACCTGCTCCAGCGCGGGCTGCTCGCCCGCGTGTTCTGGCTCCCGAACGGCCGACCCGAGTTCCGCTACGCCCACCACGAGGTGGTGGAGGAGTCCCAGCACACGCTGATGTTCCAGGAGTTCGTCAACCGCGTCGCCGACCGCACGGGGCTCTCGGTCCACGGCATGCCGCGCGGGCTGAAGGCGCTCGCCGAGCTCGTCGTGCTGCCGCTCGCGCGCGTCGACCCCGCCCTCTTCTTCTTCTTCGTGCTGGGGGGCGAGGACCCGATCGACCACGTGCAGCGGCGACGGCTCCGGGCCGGCATCGCCCATCCGCTCCTCGAGCGGATCATCCGGATCCACGTCACCGAGGAGGCGCGGCACCTCTCGTTCGCCCGCCACACCCTCGAGCGCATGGTCCCCGCGCTCCCCCGCTGGCGACGTGCCCTCCTGTCGATCACCGTCCCCCTCGTCCTCGGCGCGATGGCGCGGCTCATGCTCGGGACCCCGCGCTCGTTCGCCCGGCAGCACCACATCCCCCGGAGCGTGGTGCGGGAGGCGAACCGTTCCCCGGCGCAGCGCGAGGCCCTCGCCCGGTCCGTGCACCAGGTCCGTCGCCTCTGCGTCTCCACGGGGCTCATGAACCCGCTCGCAGGCGTCGTGTGGCGGGCAGCGGGCATCGGACCCGTCGCAGGGAGCCATCGCCCTGCAGCGCCGGCGGATGCCGAGGGGGCCACGGCCACCGGGGAGGACGTGTGACCGCCCCGGAGGTCTCTCGCCACCGCGTGGTGGTCGTCGGCGCGGGGTTCTCGGGGATCGGGCTCGCCATCAGGCTCCTCCAGCGCGGGACACGGGACTTCGTCGTCCTCGAGCGCGGCGACGACGTCGGTGGGACCTGGCGTGACAACAGCTACCCGGGGGCGGCGTGCGACGTGCCCTCCAACCTCTACTCCTTCAGCTTCGCCCCCAACCCGCACTGGAGCCGCTCGTTCTCCCCGCAGGCGGAGATCCAGTCGTACCTGCGCGCCTGCGCCGACCGCTTCGGGGTGCTCCCCCACGTGCGCCTGCGCCACGAGGTCACCGGGACGCGCTGGGACGACGATCGACGGTGCTGGTGGGTCGACACGAGCCGGGGGCGGTTCTGCGCCGACGTGCTCGTGTCCGCGCGCGGCCCGCTCAGCGAGCCCCGCCTCCCCGACGTGCCGGGACTGGCGCAGTTCTGCGGCGCGATGTTCCACTCGGCGCGTTGGGACCACACCCACGACCTGCACGGCGAGCGGGTCGCGGTGATCGGCACGGGTGCCTCCGCCATCCAGTTCGTCCCCGAGATCCAGCCCGTCGTCCGGACGCTCACGGTCTTCCAGCGCACGGCGCCGTGGGTGGTCCCCCGGCGCGACCGCGCGCTCAGCGCCTTCGAGCACCGCCTCTTCCGAACGTGCCCGCCTGCACAGCTCGCCGCCCGTGCCGCGCTCTACTGGGCCCGCGAGGCATACGTGCTCGGCTTCGTCGGTGCTCCCGAGCGGCGGCGACGGCGCGCCCGGATCGCGACGCTCGCTGCGCAGCGCCTCCTCGAGCGCCAGGTGCCCGACGCCGAGCTTCGGGCGAAGCTCACGCCCTCCTACGAGCTCGGATGCAAACGGATCCTTCTGTCGAACGACTACTACCGCGCGCTGAGCCAGCACAACACCGAGGTCGTCACCGAGCCGATCGTCCAGGTCACGCCGCACGCCGTGCGCACGGCCGACGGTCGCGAGCACGAGGTCGACACCATCGTCTTCGGCACGGGCTTCGACGTGACGGCGCACGCCGCGGCCGAGGCCACCGTCGGCCGCGGCGGAAGGACGCTGGCGGAGGCGTGGGGACGCCGGATCTCCGCCTACAAGGGCATGACGGTGCACGGCTTCCCGAACTTCTTCATGATGGTCGGGCCCAACAGCGGGCTCGGGCACTCTTCGATCGTGTTCGTCATCGAGTCGCAGCTCAACTACGTCCTCGGGGCACTGGACGCGATGTCGTGCAGGGGCATCGCCGCCTTCGAGGTGACGCGCAGGGCCCAGGAACGGTGGACGGCCGAGATCGACCGCCGGAGCGCGAGGACCGTGTGGGCGAGTGGAGGCTGCCGCAGCTACTACCTCGACGGCGCCGGGCGCAACGTCGCGCTCTGGCCCGGGTCGAGCTGGGGCTACCGACGTGCCACGCGCCGCTTCGACGTCTCCGCCTACGACGCCGTGCCCGCCGGGTCGCCGCAGCCCGCCGGGTCGCCGCAGCCCGCCGGGTCGCCATCCGAGACGGTCCCCGCGTGAGACGGGACGGGCAGGGCCGGCGGGACGACGTCGCAGGGATGCTCGCGGTCGTCACGGGCGCCGGGAGCGGGATCGGCAGGGCGACGGCGCTCGAGCTCGGCCGGCTCGGCGCGCACGTCGTGTGCGTGGACGTCGATCAGGAGCGCGCGCGGTCGACGGCTCGGGACGTCCGCGGGGACGCCAGGACCGTCGACGTGGCGGACCGCGGGGCGATGGGCGCCCTCGCCGCCGAGATCTGCGCGACCCTCGGCGTCCCCGACGTGCTCGTGAACAACGCCGGGGTCGGCCTGAGCGGGCGGTTCCTCGACACGAGCGAGGACGACTGGAACTGGATCCTGTCGGTGAACCTCATGGGCGTCGTCCACGGCTGCCGCGCCTTCGGCCCGGCCATGGTCGGGCGCGGGCGGGGACATGTGGTGAACGTCTCCTCGGGGCTCGCCTACGCCCCGCGCGCCACGGAGCCCGCCTACGTCGCGACCAAGGCGGCGGTCCTCGCGCTGAGCGCCTGCCTGCGCGCCGACTGGGGGCCACGGGGAGTCGGGGTGTCCGCGGTCTGCCCCGGCGTCATCGCGACCTCGATCGTCGAGTCGACCCGCTTTCTCGGCGAGCGCGCGTCCGAGGCGTCGGTCGCACGCCTGCGGCGCCTGTTCGCCCGCGGGCACCGCCCCGACACCGTGGCCCGCGCGATCGTGGACGCCGTGCGCAGGGACCGCCCGGTGGTGCCCGTGGGCGCCGAGGCCTGGGCGGGCTGGGTCCTCCGCGGCCTCCTCCCGGCCCGACTCACCGACCGGCTCGCGCGCGTGCGCATCGGCGGCATCTGAGCCCTTCCTGACGCGTCAGGGCACCTCCGTCGGCGCGCCTCAGCGCCCGCTCACCTGCATGTCCCCGATCGCGACCGTCTGCCCGGCGGCGACGCCCGGCAACCACTCGACGTCGGAGCCCACGTGGAGGACCGAGCGGAGCATGCGCTGGAGCGTGGAGGCCACCGTCACCTCTCGCACCGGCTCGGCGAGCGCGCCTGTGCGGATCATGAGCCCCTCTGCACCCACGGAGAAGTCGCCGCTCACCGGGTTCACCCCCGAGTGCACACCGGTGACGGACTGGACGAAGACGCCTTCGCCGACGGCTGCGAGGATGCCGGCCTGGTCCTGGTCGCCGGGCGAGAGCGCCAGGGCGCGGCACCCCGCCACCGGCGTCCCCGCGTACCCCCCGCGCACCGCCGAGCCGGTCGGCGCCGTCCCGGCGCGGCGCGCCGAGACGCTGTCGTAGACGAAGCCCCGCAGGATGCCCCCGTCGACCAGCACGTTCCGGCGGCAGGCCAGGCCCTCGCCGTCGAAGCTGGCCGCGCCGAACGCCCGCGGGTCCGTGGGGTCGTCCACGAGAGTGACCCTGGAGGTCGCGACCGCCTCGCCGAGCCGGCCGGCGAAGAAGGAGCGTCCCTTCACGACCGCCTCGCCGCTCAGGGCGGAGGACACCACCGCGAGGAGCGTCGACACGACGCGCGGGTCGAGGACGACCGTGAAGCGTCCCGAGGCGATCTTCCCCGCTCCGAGCATGCGGACCGCGCGCGAGACGGCGTCCCCGGCCGCCCGCTCGAGGTCCAGCGCCAGAGGCGAGCGCCCCACGCTGAACCCCGTGCCGGTCTGGGACTCCCCGACGCGCCCGGCGATCACCGACACCGACACGTACGCGCTGGTCCGCCGCGTGACGGCCCGGATCCCGGTGCTCGAGGCCAGCGCCACCTCGACGCTCGAGTCCCCGTAGTCCGCCGAATCGACCTGGCGGACCTGCGGGTCGGCACTGCGGGCCTGGCGCTCGAGCTCGAGCGCCATCTGGGTCTTCTTCGAGGTCGGCACCGTGGCGAAGCCCGGGTCACACAGATCGAGCTCGGCCGCGTCGACGCCGTCGGGCTCGGCCAGGACGGCGTGAGGGTCGACGGACGCGTAGCGGGCGTTGTCGCGGGCCTCCTCGAGGACGGCGGCGACCACATCGGGCTCGAGCGACCCGGCCCACGCGAAGCCGACCCGCTTGCCGTCGCCGTCCCCGCCCCCGAGCACCACCCGCACCCCGATGCCGGCCGAGCTCGCAGCGGCGAGCTGCTCGATCTCGCCGCCGAAGGCGCGCACGTCGGTGTCCTGCCCGCGCGCGCAGTAGGCCTCCACGCCCTCCCCGGGCCGTGCCCGTCCGACGACCGACTCGGCGACGGTGAGCAGCTCGGTCACGCGGCCGTCCCGCCGACGGTCACCCCGGTGATGCGCAGCGTCGCCTGGCCGCACCCGACCGGCACGCTCTGCCCGTCCTTGCCGCAGGTCCCCGGGGTCATCGAGAAGTCGTCGGCGACCGCGTCGATCCGCCGGAGGACTTCAGGACCGTTGCCGATCAGGTTGGCGTCGCGCAACGGCTCGGTGATCCGTCCCTCTTCGATCAGGTACGCCTCGGTCGTCCCGAAGACGAAGTCGCCGGTGGCCGTGTTGACCTGGCCACCCCCGAGCTTGGCGACGTAGACGCCACGCGGGGTCTGGGCGACGATCTCTTCGGGGTCCTCGGTGCCCGCGAGGAGGAACGTGTTGGTCATCCGTACCATCGGCAGGTGCTGGTAGCTCTGCCGGCGCCCGTTCCCCGAGGACCGGCGGCCCTGCTTCACCGCACGGAGCCAGTCCCACATGTAGTCGGTCAGCACGCCGTGGTCGATGAGGACGTTGCGCGCGGCCGGCATCCCCTCGTCGTCGACGGCGTAGTTGCCCCACTCGCCGGCGACCGTCCCGTCGTCGACGAGGGTGACGAGCGGGCTGGCGACCTGCTCTCCGACGCGGCCCGTGTACACCGAGGAGTCCTTCACGATGTGGTCGGCCTCCAGCCCGTGGCCGCAGGCCTCGTGGAAGAGGATCCCGCCGGAGCCCCCAGCGAGCACGACGGGGAGCTCACCGGAAGGCGCAGGGCGCGCGGAGAGCTTCGCCAGGGCGCGGCGCGCCGCGGTGCGCGCCAGCTCGTCGACGTCCACCTGGTCGAACAGCTCGAAGCCGACCGTCCGCGCGACGCTCTCGTAGCCCGTCTGCATGCCGGTGTCCCCGCTCGCGACACACACCACGTTCAGCCGGGTGCGGACCTGGTCGTCCTCGGCGAGCACCCCGTCGGTGCGCGCGACGAGCACGCGGCGCCGTGAGTCCCCGTAGCCGACCTGGACCTGGGTGATCTCGGCACCGGCGGAGCGCGCCACGTCGTCGGCGCGAAGGAGCAGCTCGAGCTTGCGCGCCTTGGACACCTCGGACGGCAGCACGTCGGCGCGCGGCGCCCGGGCACGCCGATCGGGCAGCGCGACGGTGCGCGTCCCCCCTCCGCCGTCGCGCGCCACGGCCGCCGCGACCTCGGCGGCTTCGACCAGCCCCGCCTCGCTCAGGTCTGCGGTGTGCGCGAACCCCGTCGTCTCGCCGACCACCACCCGGATCCCCGCGCCCCGCTCCCGTCCCGACGAGAGCTCCTCGACCCTCCGGTCGTCCAGGGACGCGCCGGAGACCTGTCGGTCCTCGACGAAGACCTCGGCCATGTCACCCCCCCTTCGCACCGCGGCCGCGAGCACGCGTTCGAGGACCACCGGCTCGACGAGCGGCGCGGTGGCGGGATCGGGCCGAGGAGAAGAGCTGGGCACGGCGGTATCGTAACGGCCGTGCCCCGTGCCGCATCCCGGACGCCTGCGCCACCAGCAGCGCTGCGCAGCGGGCTGTCCGGCTCGGCGACGCTCACGGTCTCGCCGACGGACACGGCCTCCAGCCTCGGCTCGGGGGACGTGCCGGTGCTCGCGACCCCCCGTGTGGTCGCGCTCTGCGAGGAGGCGAGCTGCCGGGCGCTCGAGGGTCGCCTGGGCGCCGCGTGCACGAGCGTCGCGTCGCGCGTGCAGTTCGACCACCTGGTGCCGGTCCCGGTGGGCGCCACCGTGACGGCGGAGGCGACCCTCGAGAAGGTCGAGGGGAGGCGGCTCGTCTTCACGGTCTCGGTCTCGCTCGGCGCGAGCGACCGCTCGGTGCTCGTGGGGGCCGGGCGGCTCACCCGTGTCGTGGTCAGCCGGCCGGCGTTCCTGGCCAAGGCCGGGTGCGGCGACACCGGGGGTTGAGCCGCCTGGCGGGAGGGGAACAGGTAGCCTGGGCCGTCGCGGCCTCACCGAGGGCGACTGCTCGACGACGACCGCTCCTCACCGTGATGACGATCCTCCCCCGCATCGAGACCCCCGCCGACCTCCGCTCCCTCAGCCCCGAGGAGCTGGCCACCCTCTGCGAGGAGGTCCGTGCCTTCATCGTGGAGTCGGTCACGACGACGGGCGGCCACCTCGGCTCGAACCTCGGGGTCGTCGAGCTCACCGTTGCGCTGCACCGGGTCTTCGACTCCCCGCGCGACGCCCTCCTGTGGGACACCGGGCACCAGGCCTACGTGCACAAGCTGGTGACGGGGCGCCGGTACGGGTTCCGCACGCTGCGCCAGAAGGGCGGCCTGTCGGGCTACCCGAACCGGGCGGAGTCGGACCACGACTGGATCGAGAACAGCCACGCGTCCACGGTCCTCTCCTACGCCCACGGGCTCGCCACCGCCTGGGCGCTCGAAGGCCAGCTCGCGGGATCCGGCGGCGACCGCCGCGTCGTCGCGGTCGTGGGGGACGGGGCCCTCACCGGCGGCATGGCCTACGAGGCGCTGAACAACCTGGGGCACTCCGGACGTCGGGTCCTCGTCGTGTTGAACGACAACGGCCGGTCGTACGCGCCGACCGTCTCGCTGCTCTCGCGAGGCGTGACGTCACTTCGTCTGAACCCGACCTACGTGCAGACGCGCGAGCGCCTGCGCGCGCTCCTGCGCGACCTCCCTGGAGTGGGAGACCTGGCGTACAGCGGCGTGCACGGGCTCACGACGGCCCTGCGCGAGGTGGTCTCCCCGCACACCTTCTTCGAGGCGCTCGGTGTCCGCTACGCCGGCCCGATCGACGGGCACGACATCGCGCAGACCGAGCAGGCGCTCCAACACGCCGCCGAGTGGGACGGCCCCATCGTGGTCCACGTGCTCACGCAGAAGGGCCGGGGGTACGCACCCGCCGAAGAGGACGAGGTGCAGTGCCTGCACGACGTCAAGGCGACCTCACGCGCGCACGTCGAGCGCGCCGCTCGGGGCGTCCGCGGCGCGGCACGCGAGGAGGCTCCCGCCGCCGCACCCGTACGCGAGGGACCCGACGCGCCTGCGCCCACCTACACCGACGCCTTCACCCGGGCGCTCATCCGCGTCGCCGAGCGCCGGCCGGAGGTCGTCGCGTTGACCGCAGCGATGCCGGGCCCGACCGGGCTGCTCGCCTTCCAGTCGCGCTTCCCCGACCGCTTCTTCGACGTGGGCATCGCCGAGCAGCACGAGGTGACCGCGGCAGCCGGCATGGCGATGGGGGGCCTCCGGCCCGTGGTGGCCGTGTACTCGACGTTCCTCTCCCGTGCGTTCGACCAGATGAACCTCGACGTCGGGCTCCACCGGCTGCCCGTGGTCTTCGCGCTCGACCGGGCGGGCATCACCGGCGACAACGGGCCGAGCCACCACGGGATCTTCGACCTCGTCCTGTCCTTGGCGGTCCCCGGCATGACGGTGCTGGCGCCGTCGAGCGCCGAGGACCTCGAGGCGCTCTTCGAGGCGGCCATGGAGCTGACAGGTCCCGCGACGATCCGCTTCCCCTCGACGCCGCCGCGTCACGCCGAGCCCGGGTGCGGGCTCGAGGCGCGGCTGCTGCGCCAGGGGGACGGGTCGGTGTGCCTCCTCGGGGTCGGCAAGCTCGTCGCGGCGTGCGAGGCTGCGGCGGACGAGCTCGAGCTCGCGGGCGTGGCCGCGACGGTCTGGGACGTGCGTGCGGTGAGCCCGCCCGATCCCGCCATGCTCGCCGACGCGCGACGCCACCGCCTCGTGGTGACCGCCGAGGACGGGCTGGCGTCGGGAGGCGCGGGAACCTTCCTCGCGGACGCGCTCGCCCGTGCGGCGTACGAGGCGGGACGGTCCGCTCCGTTCGTCGCGACGCTCGGCGTCCCGCGCGCCTACCTCCCCCACGACAAGCCCGACGCCATCCTCGCCGAGCTCGGGCTCGACGGCCCCGGCGTCGCGGCGAGCGTCCGCCGGGCCTTGCGCCTCGACGAGCGGACCCTGTCGGCTCCCTGACCGTGCGACCCCTGCCGGGTCGTCACCAGCTCCTCAGCCGGGGTCCCGACCGTCAGGCCTTGTTGGCGCCGTAGGCGCGCACGAAGTCGTTGACCGAGTAGTAGGCGTCGATCGACTCGCCCGCGTCCCCCCAGAACCCCTCGAGGACGTCGTAGCGCATCGTGCCCTGCGCCACGTAGTGGTTGTTCACGTCGGTGATCTCGAGCTCTCCCCTGCCCGAGGGCTCGAGGGTCCGGATGACGTCGAAGACGCCGGCGTCGTAGCAGTAGATCCCCGTCACGCCGAACTGAGAGGGAGGGTCCTGCGGCTTCTCCACGATCCGCACCACTCGCCCGTTCTCGTCCAGCTCTGGCACGCCGAGGTGACGGAGGTGCTCGGGCTCCTCCACGCGGGTGAGCAGGATGCGCGCCCCCTCGGGCTGGGCGCGGAACCCGTCGACCATGGGACGGATCGAGCGCTCGACGATGTTGTCGGCGAGCATCACGAGCACGGGATCACCGTCGCAGAAGCGCTCCGCCAGCCCGAGCGCCTCTGCGATGCCTCCCGGTCGGTCCTGGTAGGCGTAGCTCAGCCGGTCGATCCCGAACTCGTGCCCGTTGCCGAGCAGCCGGAGGAACTCGCCGGCGTGGGTTCCCCCGGTCACGAGCATGATGTCTCGGATCCCGGCGGTCACGAGCGCCTCGATCGCCCATTGGACCATCGGCCGGTCGTAGATCGGCAGCAGGTGCTTGTTGGTGATCCGGGTGAGCGGGTACAGGCGCGAGCCCGTCCCGCCGGCGAGGAGGACGCCCTTCACGGCGCACCACCCTAGGTTCCCCGCCGCACCACCAGGTGACGGCGGGGCAACCGAGCACCTGTGCGACCCGTGCGCCGCACGGTTGCCTCGGGTCCCGTGCCGCCGCACTGTTTGCCTCGGGCCCCAGCTACTACCGTCGCGCGATGGGCAGCGACGAGGTCGCCGACGCGCTCGCACGGGTCACGGGGGCCCTGCCGAGCGGCGGAGAGGACCGGCCCGGGCAGGTCCAGATGGCCCGTGCCGTGGCGCGGGCCATCGCGACGGGGCGCCACCTCGTCGTCCAGGCCGGGACGGGGACCGGCAAGTCGCTCGCCTACCTTGTGCCGGCCGTCGTGTCCGGCAAGCGGACCGTGGTGGCCACCGCGACGAAGGCGCTCCAGGACCAGCTCGCCGAGCGCGACCTCCCCGCCGTGTCGCGCGCGCTCGGCCGGCCCGTCTCCTTCGCGGTGCTGAAGGGCCGAGCCAACTACCTCTGCCTCGAGCGCGCGGCGGAGGTGGCGGGCGGCGGCGTCCAGCAGGTGCTCAACCCGGCGGCGGACGAGCCGGACGCCGAGCGCGGGGGTCCACCGGGTCAAGGGGAGACGGCAGCCGACGCGGCCGGGCTCGCCGCGGACGTGCGGCGGCTGCTCGCGTGGTCCCGGAGCACCCGGACCGGGGACCGTGGCGACCTCGACTTCGAGCCACGCGAGCGCGCGTGGGCGATGCTGAGCGTCGGAGCTCGCGACTGCCCTGGGGCCTCGCGCTGCCCCGAGGGCGAGCGCTGCTTCGCCGAGCGCGCCCGGCGCCGCGCTGGCGAGGCGGACGTCGTCATCGTGAACACCCACCTCTACGGCGCCCACCTCGCGAGCGGCGGCGCGGTGCTCCCTCCGCACGACGTCGTCGTCTTCGACGAGGCGCACGAGATCGAAGACGTGATGACCCAGAGCCTCGGCGTCGACGTCGCACCGGGCAGGCTCAGGGCGCTGCACGCCTCGGCGCGGGCGCTGGTCGGCGACGGCGCCGAGCCCACCGGTCTCGACGACGTGGCGGCACGCCTGCGCTCGCTGCTCGCGCCGCACGTGGGCCGCCGTGTCCTGACCGCGCGTGCGGGGGCTCATCCCCACGGCGACCGCAGGGCACCACCTCGCCCGGCGCGTGTGCGGACCGGCACGGGCACAGGACCAGCACGCACCTTCTTCGGACGGTCCCTCGACGGACCCGACGACCCCGACCACGGGCCCGACGACCCCGACCCCGGGCCCGACGACCCCGACCCCCAGCTCCGCCCCCTGCTCGAGCTGGCCAGCCAGCGTCTGGAACGGCTGCGCGCACGCTTCGGCGCGCTCGGCGACGCGGCGGGGACCGGCGCAGAGGACTCCCTTGGCCGGAGCGCACGTCGCACCCGTGCGCTCGTCGCGGCCGGGCACCTCGAAGAGGACGTCCGGCGCCTGCTCGCGCCAGCCGACGGCGAGGTCGCATGGGTGGACGGGACCCCCGAGGCGCCGGTCCTGCGGCTCTCCCCTGTCGACGTCGGGCCGCTCCTCGGCCCGCTGTGGGGATCGGTGCCCGCGGTCCTCACCAGCGCGACGGTGCCGCCCCGCCTCGCCGCGACGCTGCGGCTCGACGAGTTCGAGGTCGACCACCTGGATGTCGGGAGCCCCTTCGACTACCGGTCGCACTCCCTCCTCTACGTCGCACGGCACCTGCCCGATCCTCGCCGTCCTGGGGCCGAGCAGGCCGTGCGCGACGAGCTCGAGGTGCTGATCTCTGCGGCGGGCGGCAGGACGCTCGCGCTCTTCACCAGCCGGCGTGCCGCGACCGAGGCTGCAGGCGCGCTCGCCGAGCGCCTTCCCTTCACGGTCCTCGTCCAGGGGACGCTGCCGAAGGGACGGCTCCTCGAGCGCTTCGCAGAGGAGGAGACCTCCTGCCTCTTCGCCACGCTCGGCTTCTGGCAGGGCGTCGACGTGCCCGGCCGCTCGCTGAGCCTCGTCGCGCTGGACCGCCTCCCCTTCGGCAGACCCGGCGATCCCCTGCTGGACGCTCGACGGGAGCGAGCCGGCGAGCAGGCCTTCTCGACCGTCGACCTCCCGCGTGCGGCGACCCTGCTCGCCCAGGGAGTCGGGCGCCTGATCCGCAACACCACCGACCGGGGGGTGGTCGCCGTGCTCGACCCCCGCCTGGCGACGGCGCGCTACCGCACCGCGCTGCTCGCCGCCCTGCCGCCGATGCGCCGAACGGTGGAGAGGACCGCCGTGGTCGCCTTCCTCGACGAGATCCTCTCGGGACGGGACGCCTGACCGTGTCCAGCGCCGCCGGCCTCAAGCGAGCCCTCCGAGCTGCCGAGAATGCCTGAGGTGTGCAGGATCGACGGTGCACGGCACGTGCAAGCCGAGCCCCGGCAGCCCCCGAGGCGGCGCTCCGGCTGGACCGTCGAGGATGCGAGGACCCCCTGTCCGTGAGACCAGAGGATCCGACAGGGGCGGTCGTGCAGGCGTTCAGGCTGGTGCACGACATCCAGGCCGGCCTCCCCGGGTCGGCCGACGAGCTGGCCGCGCTCGCCGCCACCGCACGCGAGCACGACTGGGGCGACGTGGAGCGCGCGTGCCTGTTCGGCGAGGCCGTACGGTCGTGGATCGACGGCGACGGACGGTCCGCCGAGCCCGTCGAGGCGTTGCTCGCGAGCGCGCGCGAGGCAGGCGACGACGTCATGCTCGCCCTCGGCCTCGCGTTGCGTGCCGACCACGGGTTCTCAGGGGGCGCGCTGTCCCGCAGCGCCCTGTACGACCACGACCTCGCGCGGGCGACGGTGATGCTCGAGCAGACGCGCGCAAGGCCGTGCGAGCGGATCAGCGCGCACACGGCTTGCGCCATCGCCTTCGGGAACCGCTGGCTGTTCGAGCTCTCGCACGAGCAGTACGCCGCGGCGCTGGAGATCGGGAGGGCCGAGCCGAAGGGCAGCCTGGACTTCCTCCTCGCGCCGATCCTGTTCAACCTGGCCGAGGAGCAGGTGAGCTGGGCGGCCAAGCTCTACGAGCTCGGGGACGACCACGGGGTCAGGACGCGCTTGTCCTCGTGGAACGAGTTCGTCGCGATGGCCGGCGCCTACCCGATGAGCCAGGCGTGGCGGACCGAGCTCGACGCGCTCGGGCTCGTCCTTGCGAGCCTGGCTGGCCACGAAGCCGTCGAGCGCGCCGCCCACCTCCTCGGCATCCTGGCAGGGTCCCCCGGTGCCGAGGGGCGGGCCGGCGCGCTGCTGCAGCTGGCGGTCGCCATCGGCCATGCCCGCCACGGCCGGGAGCGGGACGTCGGCGGGGACCCGGCCGGAGCCGTCGAGCGCGCGGTTGGTGCCCTGTCGCCCGCCGTGCACCCGTTCATGTACGACCTGGCGCTGTTCCTCGCGGCCGAGCTGGAGGCCCGCGACGGGCAGGGCGCCGGGCTCCGCTACGCCCGCAGAGTCGTCGAGGAGCAGTGGGCGAAGCGCGAGGCGGCGCTCATGGCGATGCGAGCCCACGTCGCCTCGGTGCGGCTCGCCTCGGAGCGGGACCTCCTCTCCCGTCACGCCCGTCTGGACGACCTGACGGGGATCGCCAACCGCCGGGCGCTCGAGGAGTTCGTCTCGGGACTGGTGCGCAAGGGGGTCGCCCAGTGCGCGGTCCTGCTCTTCGACGTCGACTCGTTCAAGGAGGTGAACGACGTCCACGGGCACCTCTCCGGCGACCGCGTCCTCGTGCAGGTCGCCGAGGTGCTCCGTCGGGGGATCCGGTCGTCGGACCTGGCCGTCCGCCTCGGCGGCGACGAGTTCGCGGTGGTGCTCGGGGGTGCCGACCTGGACGCCGCCCGGGAACGCGCCGAGGCCCTCGTGCGCGCCTTCGAGCACGAGCGGCTGGAGGAGATCGCCGGCGACCTGCACCTCCGGGTGAGCGCGGGCGTCGCGGTCGGCGAGCCGGCCGCGATCATGCAGATGTGGGCGGCCGCAGATGCGGCGCTCTACGAGGTCAAGGCCGCAGGGGGGCACGGCGTGCGCGTCGCGCCCGATGTCCGCGCCACCGGGCGGCACCGCGACGCCGGGTAGCGCGGGTGCCGGCGGGCCCGATGCCGGCGCGTGCGGCTTCAGGCGAGCCGCCGGCGGATGCAGCCGGGGAGCGCGTGTGTGCCGCCCAGCCGCCAGCCTGCGGCCACGAGCGCACGCCCCGCGGCGCGTGCGACCACGCCCGCCTGCGGGTTCCCGCAGCCGGGCCGTGCGCGACGGGACGCGAGCCCCTGCAGCTCGCTGGCGCGCATCGCGGCGAGCTTGCTCGCCATGGTCCATGTCTGGCTCGTCATGCAACCAGTATAGCCGTTTCTATTGAGTCGTACAGCAATACTCAGATATAGTCATCTCACTATGCCGATTCTCGAAGACGAGCCTCGGGCGCTCCTGCCCGAGGTGGCCGTCCGTCCGTCGGCGGCTCTCGAGCTCGAGTGGGTGCTCCACTCGGCGGTCCGGCCGGACTTCCGCAGGGACCACCCCTCGCTCCGCCTGCTGCTCGACGAGGACCGCCCGGACCTGCGCGAGGCGGTGGCGACGATGTGGGCCGGCGAGGAGCCGGAGGACGGCGCCCCGGCGGCGTTCACCGAGCTCGTCCTCCTGGCCCACCACGCGGGGCTCCTGTTCGACCCGGAGGCCGGCTCCTTGCTCGACGCGCTGCCCGAGGCGTGCAGGACCGTCCCGTCCGGCGCGGCCGACTGGCCCCTCGAGGCAGAGACCGAGCGGGACCGGCGGACGGCCCTCCACCGCCTGTCCCGGCTCCGGCGCTCCCCTGCGACCCGGCGCCGCTTCTGCGACCTGGTCGGCGCCGTGTGGGAAGGGGTCGCGGCGGCGTGGGAGGCGCACGGCCGCCCCGCCGTCGACGAGACCGTGGCCGCCAAGCGGTCGATGCTGGCCAAGGGAGCCGGATGGCGCGACCTCGTCGGCTCCTGGCACTTCGGCGAGACCGCCGAACGGGTCGTCGCGCGGCTCGCCGGGGGTGGGGAGGTCGTGGTCGTGCCCGCCTACTTCGCGCACCTCGGCCTGCTCTACGACCTCCCAGGGTGCGTGGTCCTGGGCATCCGGGCCGAGGAGCCCGGGCGTGCCGCCCGGGCCCGCAGCGAGGACCTGGCGAGAAGGCTGCGGGCGGTCTCGGATCCCACGCGCCTCGCCATCGTGGAGGCCCTGCTGGCGCGTCCGCTCACCGTGAGCGAGCTCGCGCAGCGCTTCGGCCTGGCCCAGCCGACGGTGAGCGCCCACGTGAAGCTGCTGCGCGACGCCGGGATCGTCGCCGACACGCGAGACGGCGCGAGGCGGAACCTCGTCGTGCAGGGCGACGCCGCGGTGGCGCTCGTCGCCGAGCTCGAGGGCGCGCTCGGAGCTCGCGAGGGCGCAGTCGGAACGTCTGAAGGCGCTCCGGGCGCGCCGCCGCGCGGCGCGCGGGAGGGCAGGTGGTCGGCGGTCAGTAGCCGAGCCGGTCGAGCGCGTCTGTCCTCCGCTGCCAGCCCTTCTCCACCCTGACGCGAAGCTCGAGGTAGGCGCCCTCGGGGAGCTGCTTGCGGACCGCGGTGCCGACCTCCTTCAGGACCGCTCCGCCGCGTCCGATCACGATGCCCTTCTGGGACTCTCGCTCGACGAAGATCTCGCAGCGCACGCGTGGCCACTCCCACTCGGTCACCCGGCAGGCGATCGAGTGCGGGAGCTCCTCCCTCGCACGCCGGAGCAACTGCTCGCGCACGAGCTCGGCGACCCACAGGGCGTCGGGCATGTCGCTCACCACGTCCGCGGGGAAGTACCCGGGCCCGTCGGGCAGGCGCTCGACGACGGCCTCCACGAGCTCGTCGACCCCCTCGCCGGTCCTCGCGGAGACACAGAAGTACTCCGTGCCGGCACCTCCACCGAGCTCCTCGACCACCTCGCTCGCGCGGGCGAGCTGCGCGAGCAGCTGCGCGGGACGGGAGCGGTCGACCTTGTTGAGCGCGACGAGCAGCCGACCCGCGGCGTGCTCGGCGGCGCCTCCCTCGCCCGACCCCGCGGCCTTCCTGGACGCAGCGAGTGCCCGCGTCAGCACGAGGCGGTCACCGGGGCCGATCGGCTGGGTCGCATCCAGCACGGCCACCGCGACGTCCACGTCCTCGAGCGACGCCTCGGCGGTGCCGACGAGCCGCTCTCCGAGCGCCGTGCGCGGACGGTGGAGCCCGGGCGTGTCCACCAGCACGATCTGGGCACCCGGACGGTGCAGCACCCCGCGGACGCCGTGGCGCGTCGTGTTGGGACGCGCCGACACGATGGAGACCTTGGCGCCGACCATTCGGTTCACAAGGGTGGACTTCCCGACGTTGGGCCTGCCGACCACCCCCGCGAAGCCCGATCGCATCGTGCTCGTCACTCCTCGGGCTGCTCGACCGTGCCGAGCGGCGCGAGTCGCTCCACCCGGACCCTGGAGATCCGCCGACCCTGGACCCGCTCTGCGACGAGACGGACCCCGTCGACCTCCACGGCCTCCCCCTCGGCGGGGACGTGTCCGGTCATCGCGAGCAGGAGCCCACCGACCGTGTCCCAGCCCTCCTGGGGCAGCGCGGTGCCGAGCAGGTCGTCCAGGTCGTCGATCGCCATCCTCCCCGCCACCACCACGCTCCCGTCGGGCAAGGACTCCATGACCGGCTCCTCGACGTCGTACTCGTCCACGATCTCGCCGACGAGCTCCTCGATCAGGTCCTCGAGCGTGACGAGGCCGACGGTGCTGCCGTACTCGTCCACGACGATCGACATGTGGAACTTGGCCTCCTGCATCTCGCGCAGCATGGTGGTGAGGCGCTTGGTCTCCGGGACGAAGTTGGCGGGCCGCAGGTGGGCGCGGACCAGGTCGTCGCCGCGACCCTCGCGCTCGGCACGCATGAGGTCCTTGGCGTAGGCGATGCCCAGCACGTCGTCCACGTCGCCCGCATGCACCGGCACGCGGCTCAGTCCTGCTGCCAGCACCTGCTCGAGCGCGTCGCGGACCGTCACCGCACCGTCGAGGACGAACATGTCCAGGCGCGGCACCATCACCTCGCGGACGATGGCGTCGCCGAAGTCGATGATCGAGTGGATGAGCGCACGCTCCTGCAGTTCGATCACGTCCTCTGCCTGCGCGACGTCGGCCATCGCGAGCAGCTCGGACTCGGTCACCCTCGGAGGCGGGACGTCCGCCGCACCCGCGCGCCCGATCAGCAGGTTCGCGAGACCGATGAGGACCGACGAGACGGCCCGCACGGGCGGGAACCGGACGAGGGCGGCGACGATCGGGGCGGTGAACAGCGCGGCACGCTCGGGGTTGTGCACGGCCCAGTTCTTGGGCACCGCCTCGAAGAGCACGAAGATGACCGCGACCTCGAACACGGTCCCCACCGCGACGCCCCATGCTCCGAGCCACGCCGAGGCGAGCACGCCGACGAGGGTCGCCGAGACGAGCTGGCAGATGAGGACGAGGAGCAGTACCGGGTTCAGGAACTGCTCGGGATGCTCGACGAGGCGCACGAGGGGGCGTGCCCCGCGCCGCCCCTCGTCGAGGAGCGCCTTCGCCTTCACCCGGCTCGTCCGGACGAGGCTGGTCTCGGCGAGCGCGAACAGCCCGGACGCTGCCAGGAGCGTGACGATGACCGCGAGCAGCACCCCGTCGGTCGCGTGGAACCCCGCGCTCGCGACGACGGGCCGCACGGTCACGGGGAACGGCCGCCGTGGTGGCGCGAGAGGAGCTCGCGCTCGAGACGCTCCATCTCCTCTGCCTCCCGGTCTGTCTCGTGGTCCATCCCAAGGAGGTGCAGGATGCCGTGGACCACGAGCAGCGCGAGCTCGTCGTCCACCTCCCGTCGGCGCTCGGCGGCGTTGCGGGCAGCGACCGCTGGGCAGATGACGACGTCACCGAGAAGGGTGAGCTCCTCTTCCACCGGGTCGGCACCCGGTCCGCTCCCCCCGGAGTCCGGTGCGCGCCCCCCGGCGAGCGGCTCGTCCTCGATCGGGAACGCCAGCACGTCGGTCGGGCCGCGGCGGCCGAGGAACTGCTCGTTCAGCGCGGCGATCGCCGGCTCGTCCACGAACAGCAGGGACACCTCCACCTCGCCGCGCACCCTCCTGTCCTCGAGCACCGCGCGTGCGAGGGACGCCCAGCGGTCGAGATCGACGGCGTGCTCCGCCTGCTCGTCGGCGACGTAGACGTCAATCGCCATCGCGGGCGCGCTCGGCGTCCTCGTAGGCGCGGATGATCTCGGCCACGATCTGGTGGCGCACGACGTCGCGGCGCGTCAGGTGGACGAAGGCGACGCCGGGCACCTCTCCCAGCACCTGCTCGAGGCCGACGAGCCCCGAACGTCCTCCCGGCACGTCGATCTGGGTCACGTCGCCGGTCACCACGCACTTGGAGCCGAAGCCGATGCGCGTGAGGAACATCTTCATCTGCTCGGGGGTGGTGTTCTGCGCCTCGTCGAGGATGATGAACGAGCTGTTCAGCGTCCGGCCCCGCATGAAGGCGAGCGGCGCGACCTCGATCGTGCCGCGGTCGAGGAGTCTCTGCGCGCCCTCGGGCTCGAGGAGGTCGTAGAGGGCGTCGTACAGAGGGCGCAGGTAGGGGTCGACCTTCGCCATGAGGTCCCCGGGGAGGAACCCAAGGCGCTCGCCCGCCTCGACGGCGGGTCGGGTGAGGATGATGCGGTTCACCGCGCGCGTCTGGAGCGCCTGCACCGCGAGCGCCACCGCCAGGTACGACTTGCCCGTCCCCGCCGGCCCGATCCCGAACGTGACGGTGCTGCTTCCGATCGCGTCGGTGTAGCGCCGCTGGCCGGCCGTGTACGGGCGGACCGAGCGCCCCCTCGCCGCACGCACCACCTCGACGTTCAGCACCTCGGAGGGGCGCACGTCGTCGCGGACCATGTCGATGGTCCGCCGCACCTTGTCCGCGTCGAGCGACTGGCCGGACTCGAGCACGAGCACGAGCTCGTCGAACAGGCGCGAGAGCTGGTCCGCGTCCGGCCCGTCGACGGCGATCCGGTTCCCCTGCACGGCGATCCGGTTGGCGGGGAAGGCGGCCTCGACGAGCCTCAGGAGCTCTGTGCGCGGGCCGAGGAGGACCGCCATCAGGTGGGTGTTGGGCACCATGGTCTCGCGGCGCGCGGGCGGCCCGAGCTCCTCCGGGCCCCCGGCGGGAGCGCCGCGCTGGGGCCGCGCCGCCTGCAAGCCCGCCGCGCGATCCGCCGCCGTCACCCCGGCGGCCACGTCATCGGCCGGCCACCGAGCACGTGGAGGTGGAGGTGGGGGACCGAGTTCTGCGCGTCCTTCCCCACGTTCAGCACCAACCGGTAGCCGCGCCCGGGATCGGCGATGCCCTCGGCGGCGGCGACCTCCCTGGCCGCCGCGAACATCGCCGAGAGGTCGGCGGCGTGCTCGTCGGTGAGCGCCCCCGCATGCTCGACGTGGCGGCGCGGCACCACGAGCACGTGCACCGGGGCCTGCGGCCGGATGTCCCGGAAGGCGACCGTCCGGTCCCCGGTGTGGACGATGTCGGCGGGCACCTCGCCCGACACGATCCCGCAGAAGAGGCAGTCCGGCGTCGTCAGGGGTCCCGTCCGTCGCTCGTACGCCGTGGCGGCAGGAGGTGCTCGAGGTCCCCGGGCGCGATCCGGCACGACTCGATGAACCGGTCGACGTCCTCCTCCTTCAGGCGGATCACCCTTCCGAACTTATAGGCCGCGAGCTCGCCGCCGTCGATGAACCGGTAGAGGCTCCGGAGCGTCACGCCGAGACGCGCCGACGCGTCCTTCGTGCTGAGCCAGCGCACCTGGTCCGCCATCGCTGTCCATACTCCCACCGCACGGTGCCGTCCGGCACACGTCTCACCTCGACACCGACACCGTACCGGCACGCCGCGCGCCGAGGAGCGCTCCGGCGGCGAGCGCCGCCGTCTCGGCACGCAGCACGTGCGCGGCGAGCCCGACCGTCGGCCACCCCTGCGCCAGCTCGTCAGGCGACCACCCTCCCTCGGGCCCGACCGCGAGGCCCGTGACCCCGTCGGCGAGCGGGGCGGCCCCCGGCTCGGCGAGCGCCATGCCCGGGCGGTCGAGGGCCTCGAGGCCCACGACGCCGGACACCTCGGGCAGCCAGACGCGCCGCGCCTGGGCGGCGGCCTCGGCCGCGACGCGGCGCGCGCGCTCGAGGACCGCCTCCGCGCGGCCCGGGTCCCAGCGGACGACCGAGCGCGCCGTCATGAGGAGCACGATGCGGTCGATCCCGAGCTCGGTGAGCCTCTGGACGGTCGGCTCGGGGCGCTCGCCCTTGACCGGGGTGAACGCCACGGTGAGCTGCGGGAGGAGCGCCGGCTCCGTCTCGACCGGCTCCTCGGGCTCGAGCGAGCCCCCGCCGACGTACCGGCAGCGGGCCCACCGGCCGCAGCCGTCGGAGGCGACGACCACCTCACCGGGCGCGAGCCGCAGCACCCGCCCGAGGTGGTGGGCCTGGGCCGCATCCAGGACCGGATCAGCGGGGTCCGCGACGAGCACCTGGGCGGCGGCACGCCGGCGTGCCGCGACCCCGCGTGACGGGTCAGCCGAGCGCGGAGCGGATCCGCGAGAGGACGCCGTCGTGTCCGCTGACCTCCTCGCCCCGCTCGGCGGCGAGCGCTTCGAGCAGCTCGCGCTGGCGTGGGCTGAGCTCCGTGGGCGTGTCGACCGCCAGGTGGACGTACAGGTCGCCGCGCCCGCGACCGCGCAGGTGCGGCACGCCGAGGCCGCGCAGGCGCACGACCGTGCCGGTCTGGGTGCCGGGCGCGACCGGGACCTGCCGGACGTCGTCGAGCGTCTCCACGTCGACCGCGGTCCCCAGGGCAGCCTGGGCCATGCCGACGTGCACCGTCGTGTGCAGGTCGTCCCCCGAGCGCTCGAACCGCTCGTCGGGCTCGACGACCAGGTGGACGAACAGGGAGCCGTTCGGGCCGCCACGCGGTCCCGCCGGCCCGCGCCCGGCGAGGCGGAGCGTGGACCCGTCGTCGACGCCCGCGGGGACCTCCACCGTGAGCACCTTGTCCTCCATGCGGCGCCCTTCGCCCCGGCAGGAGCGGCAGGGGTCGGCGATGACCTCGCCGGTCCCCTGGCACCTGGCGCACCCGACGGTGGTCACGACCTGGCCGAGCAGGGAGTTGCGGAGCCGGCGGATCTCCCCGCTGCCCTGGCAGTCGGTGCACACGACCGGCTGGGTGCCGGGGGTCGCGCCGCTGCCGCCGCAGGCGTCGCACACCACGGGGAGACGCACCGACAGCTGCTTGTCGGTGCCGAAGACGGCCTCGGCGAACTCGAGGTGCAGCGTGACCTCGGCGTCGCTCCCCTGCTGCGGGCCGCGGCGCCGGGCCCCGCGCGGGGCACCGGTCATCGTCCCGAAGAACATCTCGAAGAGGTCCGACAGGCCGCTGTCGAAGCCGAAGCCCATGCCAGCGGTGCCTGCCCCGGCACCCCCGAAGCTCGCCGGCCCGTAGCGGTCGTAGCGGGCGCGCCGCTCGGGGTCGCGCAGGACCTCGTAGGCGAAGGAGATCTCCTTGAACTTGGCCTCGCGTGCCGGGTCACCGCCGTTGGCGTCGGGGTGGTACTCGCGGGCGCGGCGCCGGTACGCCCGCTTGATCTCCTCGTCGCTCGCGTCGGGGCTCACCCCGAGGAGCTCGTAGAGGTCGCCCATGGTCTCAGCGCCGGCCACGTACGCGCCTCCTCGTCTCTCGCTTGGCCGGCGCCGAGGTGGTACCCCCCGGGCCGAACGTCGCGCCGAGCCGCTCGCCCAGGTGCTCGGAGACCACGCGGGCGGCGGCGAGCGCCTGAGGGTAGTTCATCCGGGTCGGGCCGAGCAGCCCGACCGCTCCCGCCGCCTGACCGTCCACCGACACCGGGGTCACCACGACCGCGCACGACGCCAGCGGCTCGTACCCGTGCTCCGCCCCGATGGCGACCGACAGGCCACGTTCGAGGACGTCGCGCAGCAAGGAGACGACGACGAGCTGCTTCTCCAACGTCGCGAGCACCGCCCGGACCGTCTCGACCGCGTCGAAGGCGGCCGCGAGCCGTGAAGGCCCGCCGACGAAGACCCGATCGTGCGCCTCGGACGCGAGGTCGACGAGCGCCGACTGCGCGAGCGCGACGACGCGGTCGACTGCGGGGTCGCCGCTGGAGCGCACGGGCGCCACCGCGCCGAGCGGCCGCGACTGGGCCGCCTCCTGGAGCCGCGCCGACGCAGCGGCGAGGACCCCGTCGGGCACGTCCTCGGCGAGCTCGATCGAGCGCTTCTCCACGGCGCCGTCGGCGAGGACGGCGACGAGCAGGGCGACCCGGGGGCCGAGCCCGACGAGCTGGACCGACCGCACCGCGGCGGCCTCGTGGCTCGGGGGCAGCACCACCGACGCGTACGAGGTGAGCTCCGAGAGCAGGCCCGAGGTGCGCTCGAGCATCTCTTCCATCTCCCCTTGGGCCTGCTCGAAGAAGCGGCTCACCTTCTGACGCTGCGCCGGGCCGAGGACGCCCGGCTCGGTGAGCTGGTCGACGAAGAACCGGTAGCCCTTGTCCGTCGGGATCCGTCCCGCGCTCGTGTGGGGCTGCACGAGGTACCCCTCGCGCTCGAGGGCGACCATCTCCGAACGGATCGTCGCCGACGACACGTTGATGCCTGCGGCCTTGGCGACGTGGTGGGACCCGACCGGCTGGGCGGTGCCGATGTACTCGGTCACGACGGCCTCGAGGATGGCGGCCTTGCGGGGATCGAGGTCCTTGGTTGCGGGCATGTCGTGTCTCCGTCGCCGTCGGCGTCTCTGGCACTCGATTCTACCGAGTGCCAGTGCACGGCGGTCGCCCGAGCGCCTGGGCCGGGCGCGCACCTCAGTCGTCGAGGCGCAGGGCGGAGATGAAGGCTTCCTGGGGGACCTCCACCCGCCCGATGCGCTTCATCCGCTTCTTGCCCTCCTTCTGGCGCTCGAGGAGCTTGCGCTTCCTCGTGATGTCACCTCCGTAGCACTTGGCGAGCACGTCCTTTCGCCGCGCCTTGACGGTCTCCCGGGCCACCACGCGCCCGCCGATCGCCGCCTGGATCGGCACGTCGAAGAGCTGGCGAGGGATGAGCTCCCGGAGCTTCTCGACCATCCGCCTCCCGTAGGCCTCGGCCTGCGACCGGTGGACGATCGTCGAGAAGGCGTCGACGGGGACGTGGTTGATGAGCAGGTCCACGCGGACGAGGTTCGCCGTGGCGTAGCCCGCCGGCTCGTAGTCCAGGCTCGCGTACCCCTTGGTGCGGCTCTTCAGCTGGTCGAAGAAGTCCACGACTACCTCGGCGAGCGGGATCGAGTAGACGAGCTCGACCCGCTCGGGAGACAGGTACTCCATGCGCTGCATCTCGCCCCGGCGGCTCTGGCACAGCTCCATCACGGTGCCGGTGTACTCGGAGGGCGTGAGGATCGTCGCCGTGAGCATCGGCTCGTCCACGTGGTCGATGCGCGCCGTGTCCGGCAGGTCCGTCGGGTTGTCCACCTCGGCCACGGTCCCGTCCGTCAGGTAGGCGCGGTACTCGACCGAGGGAGCGGTGGCGATGAGCGACAGGCCGAACTCGCGCTCGAGCCGCTCGCGGATGATCTCCATGTGCAGCAGTCCGAGGAACCCGCAGCGGAAGCCGAACCCGAGCGCGTGCGAGGACTCCGGCTCGTAGGTGTAGCTCGCGTCGTTCAGCTTGAGCTTGTCGAGGGCGTCGCGCAGCTCCGGCAGCTCGTCCCCGTCGACCGGGTACAGCCCGCAGAAGACCATCGGCTTGGGGTCCCGGTAGCCGGCCAGGGGCTCGGCGGCCGGTGAGGCGGCGTCGGTGACCGTCTCTCCCGATCGCGCCTCGCCGACGTCCTTGATGCCCGCGATCAGGTACCCGACCTCGCCGGGCCCGAGCTCGGCCACGCGGCGCGGCTCGGGCGTGCGGACGCCGATCTCCTCGACGTCGTGGACCGCTCCGGCCTGCATGAAGCGCAGGCGGGTGGCCGACGACAGCACCCCGTCCACCACCCGGACGGAGGAGACGACACCCCGGTACTGGTCGTAGGCGGAGTCGAAGATGAGGACGCGCAGCGGCGCCTCGCGCGCCCCACGGGGAGGAGGGACGCGGGCGACGATCGCGTCGAGGAGCTCGGGCACGCCTTCCCCGGTCTTCGCCGAGATCCGCAAGATGGTGTCGGCGCCCAGCCCCAGGACCTGCTCGATCTCCTTGGCTGCCCGCTCGGGGTCGGCGGCCGGGAGGTCGATCTTGTTGAGCGCGGCCACGATCTCGAGGTCGTGCTCCATCGCCTGGTAGGTGTTGGCGAGGGTCTGGGCCTGGATGCCCTGCGAGGCGTCCACGAGCAGCACCGCGCCTTCGCACGCCGCGAGCGAACGGCTGACCTCGTAGCCGAAGTCCACGTGACCGGGGGTGTCGATGAGGTGCAGCACGTGGTCGCGGTAGGACACGCGGACGTTCTGCGCCTTGATCGTGATGCCCCGCTCGCGCTCGATGTCCATCGAGTCGAGGTACTGCTCGCGCATGAGGCGCGGGTCGACCGCCCCCGTCAGCTCGAGGATGCGGTCCGACAGCGTCGACTTGCCGTGGTCGACGTGGCTGATGATCGAGAAGTTGCGGATGCGCTCAGCGGGGACATTGCCCGGCACCGGCGCTGCGGACGGGGACACGTTCGCCCGATCGTAGTGGTACGCAGGGCACCCCAGGTCGACGTCCGCCGGGTGCCAGACGGTGCCGGTTGCCGCCCTGCTAGCATGACCGTCCGCCCGCGCCGCTGACGCGTGCTCGCACGCGCGAGCCAGGCGGCAGACGACCGCAGACGACTCGAGGAACCGGCACCGTGGCGAACATCAAGTCCCAGATCAAGAGGAACCGGCAGAACGAGCGGCGGCGGCTCCGCAACAAGTCCGTCCGTTCCGAGATGCGGACGCGCACCAAGTCGGCGGTGGCCGCGGCCGAGTCCGGTGCCGACCACGCCGTCGACGCCCTGCGGGCCGCGGTCAAGCGGATCGACAAGGCGGCGGCCCAAGGTGTGATCCACCGGAACCAGGCCGCCAACCGCAAGTCCCGGCTGATGCGGCGGATCGCCAAGATCTCCTCGGGTTCCTGACGGCGGCTCCGGCCGCGACGTCGCGTCCGGTCAGTGCCGGACGCCGTCCCGAGCTCGTGACCGGTCCCTCGCCGGACCTCCGCGCGGGCCAGAGGCCGGCGAGAGCCTGCACAGCCTCGCCACGAGGATCTCGAGCACCAGCTCCGGAGGGAGTGCCGTCATCCCCTTCACATCGAGGTCCGCAGCGGCGACGAGCGTGACGGCCTGCCCGATCCGCTCGCTGCCGAGCAGACGTGCACGGTCGAGCGCCTTCTTGGCCACGAACGGGCTGCGGGTGCCGAGGAGGGCCGCGGCGTCCTCGCCCGATCGCACGTCCGCACCGTCCAGGCGCAGCATGTTCGAGAAGTGGCCGTGCAGGGTCGCGACGACGAGCGGCGCCGCCCGGCCCGCGCCGAGCAACCGCCGCAGCGCCCGGAGGGCGCCGGGGACGTCACCGGCATCGATGGCGTCGGTGAGCTCCCATGGCGGCACTGCCCCCGCCTCACCCAGGAACGGCTCGAGGGCAGCCAGCCCGACCGTCGCCCCCTCCCCGTAGGCGGCTGCCAAGGACTCGAGGAGCCCGGCGAGCCTCCCGAGATCCTCGCCCAGGTGCTCCTCGAGCCGCCGCGCCGCTGCGGCCTCCAGCTTCACCGGCGACCTCCGGAGCTGCTCGGCCAGCCAGCGGCCGCGGTCCCGTCCCCGCCCCGCCGACGCATCGACGACCCCGTTCCCGGCCGCCTTCACGAGCACAGGGGGGATCGTGCCGCCTCCCGACACGAGCACCAGGTGGACGGAGGGGAGCGGGTCGGCGAGCGCCTCCGCGATCCTCGCCGCGTCGCCGGCAGCCAGTCTGCCGGCGTCCCGGACGACGACCACCCGGCGGTCGACGAGGAACGGCGGGGTCGTGCAGGCGTCCAGGACGGCGGCGACGTCCAGCTCGTCACCCGCATGGTGCTCCTCGACCACCAGCGACGGATCGAGGTCCCCGACCAGACGCTCGAGGAGCGCCCGCGCCGCCTGCGCGACGAGAGCCGGGTCGTCCCCGCGGACCAGGTGCACCGGCAGCCGGCCGCGCCCGGTCGGAGGTGGCGGGGTCATCGGCCGGGGTGCGGGGGCACCGGCTCCCCGCCGCGCTCGCACAGGATCGCTTCGAGCACGTCGCGGACTCGGACGGTCCCTGCGACGTCGTGGACCCTGAGGACGCGGCAACCGAGCGCGACGCCCAGCGCGGCGGCCGAGAGCGAGGCCTCGCGGCGCTCGGTCAGCTCCAGCCCGAGCACCACGCCGAGGAACGTCTTGTTGGAGGCCGACAACAGGAGCGGCCAGCCGAGCCCTGCGAGCACGTCGGATGCCCGCAGCAGGGTCGCCGACTGCGTGGCCGTCTTCCCGAGGTCGAGACCGGCGTCGACGATGACGCGCTGAGGAGGCACGCCTGCCGCCACCGCCCGGCGTGCACGCTCGGCCAGGAAGCCTGCCACCGTGGCCACCACGTCGACGTAGTGCGGCTCGGGATCCGGCACGCGCGGGGCGAGCCGGATGTGGGTGGCGACGACCGACGCCCCGGCCGCCGCCGCAACCTCGAGGTACGCGGGATCGGCGAAGCCGCTGATGTCGTTGCCGACCACCGCCCCCGCCTCGAACGCCGCCTTGGCGACCCCGGCCCGCCAGGTGTCGACCGACACCGGCACGTCGAACCGGGCGGTCAGTGCCTCAACGGCGGGTACCACGCGTTCGATCTCCTCGGCCTCGCCCACCTCGGGACCCGGCCCCGCCTTCACTCCCCCCACGTCGAGGACGTCGGCACCCTGCGCGACGAGCTGCTCCGCGCGTCGCACCAGCGCGTCGAGCCCGAACGTGGCGCCCTTGTCGAAGAACGAGTCCGGGGTGCGGTTCAGGATCCCCATCACGAGTGCCCGCGCAGCCACGTCGTAGCGGCGCGGGCCGAGCTCGAGGTACCGGACCGACCGCCCGAGCACGCGGCACCCGCCCCGCGGTGCGGTGCGGGGGTCCGCCGCGACCGGTCCGGCCGTGGTGCCCTCCTCGCCCCCCGTCGGGTACACGCCGTCGACCATACCGAAGGGCCGTGGCGGCCGAACCGAAGGGCCGTGGCGGCCGGGCAGGGCCGCGCGGAGCGGGCCGGTGAGCGGGTGGGTGGGAGCCGAGTGGCGGGCTCGGAGGGCGTCGGGAAATTCCCCCTTGCGCCGCTGTCGCGGAGGGCGTATAGTTGAGCCTTCTCGGTGCGCTGGTGCAGGCGCCGACGAAAGGGCAAACCCATCGTGAGGTGGGGACGCAAAGTCACGGGGCTCCCAGAGCTAGCCGGACCGCCGAATCGGGCGCCGCAGGTGCGCCGCTCCCAGGCGGTTCCCCGGATGGCTCGACCGAGCCCCCGAGACGGAGGGGACAGGACGCATGGGAGAGAGCACCAGCCGATACGCCGGCCGGGGCTACCGCTCGACCGATCAGGGGTCGACCCGTGCTCCCACCCGGGGCGCCCTCGGGCGTGCCGTCGGGTCCCCACGAGGTCGCTTCAGGGGATAGGGAGCCGAGCGGCGGAGCCCCCCGCCCCCCGCCAGGGGGCTCCGCCGCCACCGGCCTCGAGCCGGCGCAGGCGCAGGAGCGCTTCCGCCAGCAGCTCGTCCACGTCTCGCCGCCCGCCCGCCTCGGCCACCGCGAGACTGGTGCGCACCTCTGCGGAGCGGCCGAGACACGATCTGACCGCCGCGACGAGGCGCGCGTGCACCAGGTCCGCGCTGCGCGGCCCGGAGACCTCGAGCGCGGCGGCGAGCAGGCACCGGTCGACACGGGCAACCGGGTCGGTCCACCGCAGCTGACCGGTCAGGGCACGGGCAGCAGAGGGCGTTGTCCGCTCGTCGGGCACCTCCACCACCACGAGCGCGAGGGCGTGCCCTTCGGTGCCGGACGCGGGGCGCCCCCGTTCGGGCCGTCCCTCGAGAGCCAGGAGCTGGCCCGCCCTGCTGAAGAAGCGCCCGAGACCGGGGAGCCCCGTGAGCTCGTCGGGCTCGACCCAGGGCGGCGCAGCCAGCGGTGCAGCCGGTGCTGGGGCCTGCAGGCCCGCAGGTACGGCCGGGTGGGACGCCTCGGGCATGGTCGGCACCGTGACGACCCCGCTCGGGGAGGGGTCGGCCACCGCGGCCGCCCGCGCCGGCTCGCCGCCTTCAGCCGGGGTCGCCTGAACGGCCAGCCTTCCCTGCAGGCGCTCCAGGACCTCGAGGTGGCGCACCAAGCGTGCCGCCAGACGCTCCAGCACCTCGAGCTGGCGGGCGTCGAAGGTGCGCTCCCGCTCGGCGACGAGCCCGATCATGTCCCGGCTCGCCGGCCCCTGGAGGGGCGCCACCGCGAGGGTGAGGGGGCGTCCCGCGCGCACGCTGCGGACGAACACGCGCGCCCTGGTGAACTCCGGGTCCGCCGACGCCTGCCGGACCAGCTCTGCGAGGTCTCCGTCGCTGAGCCCCTCGGCCGATCCGGACGCCGGCACCGAGACGATCCGCGGTGGTGTCCCTGCAGATACGGCGGCGAAGGCGGTCCCGGCCGCGGCCTCGCAGCGCGCGACCCGCAGGAGGTTCTCGAGGGTGGTCGTCCCGACGGGCATGCCTGCGGACGTCAGGGAGCCGGACGCCGGCTCATCGCACGGTCGCGCTTGTGCTGGTACATCGCCCGGTCCGCTCTCGCGAGGAGGGCGTCCGGCGCGACGTCGCCCTTCTCCGTGCTCACCCAGCCGATCGAGGCACCGACGTCGAAGGCGATGCCTCTCACGGTGAACGGCGCCGAGAGCACCTTGCGGAGGCGGGAGACCACCAGGTCGCCGTCGGGAGGCTCCTCTGCCGTGGCATGCGCGATCACGAACTCGTCGCCTCCCAACCTCGCGACGACGTCGTCGCTCCGCACCGCTCCCCGGAGCCGGCGGGCGAAGGCGCTCAGCACCTCGTCGCCCATGTCGTGCCCGTGCTCGTCGTTGATGCGCTTGAAGTCGTCGAGGTCGGTGTAGACGAGCGCGACCGACCCGCCGCGTCTTCCCAGGCCCTGCAGCATCCGTCGCAGCTCTTCGAGGAGCAGGTAGCGGTTGGCGAGGCCGGTCAGGGGGTCGTAGAGCGCGTAGTGGCTGAGGCGCTGCTGCTCCATCCACTCGTCGGTGGTGTCGTGCATCACGACGAGCACCCCCCGTCGGCCTTCGACCGGGAACGGTCGTGCGGTGACCGCGACATGGCGCTCGCCGTCCCCTTCCTGGCCGACCGTGAGGTGTGCCTCGCGGACCGCGCCCTCCTCGAGCGCGAGCAGCGCGGGGTGGCGATCGTGCGCGAGCACCTGTCCGTCCTCGGTCCGAAGGCCGCTCGTCATGGGGAGCGGCGCGCCGAGGAGGGTCCGCTCAGGCGGCAGTCCGTGCAGTGCGTCGGCAGTGCGATTGGTGAGCACCACGGTTCCCGACGCGTCCAGGCACAGGATCCCGTCGTCGAGGCTGGAGACGAGCTCGGCGGCGTCGATCTGCACGGCCGCACGTCCGCCCCATCGGCGCTCCGGGATGCCCGGGTCCCCGAGCGACGCCGCCGTCGCGCCACGTCGTGACGCGTCCTGGTGCTCGGCCGGGGCCCCCGGAGGTCCTACGCCTTCGTCTGCAGGCGGCCCGGACACCTCGGGGAGCTGCGACCCGGAGCGGTGGGCGAGGAGGCGGGAGAGCGCAGCGCCGAGGCTCGCCAGCCCGCTGAGCTGGTACTCGTCGGGCTCAGGGAGCCACGTGTCAGCCACCCCGAGCAGCCCCAGCTCGTGGTCGGCGCTCCAGACGGGCACCACCACGCATGCGAGCGACCTGTCGACCGACCCCGCCTCTGTGCTCACCTCCGCGTTCCAAAAGACGTCCCGGCCGGAAGCGGCAGGGTGCGACAGGCAGTCCCGTGCGAGCGCCTCGAGTCGTCGCCAGCCGTCGTCGGGCGGCATCGCGTCGCACAGCGCGCGGTGCACGGTCCCTGTCATCGTCACGACGAACGACCCCACTCCGAGGCACAGGTCGAGCGCGGTACGCAGCACTTCTTCGATCGACCCCTCGGTCACAGGCCCCTCGCACACCGCGCGCGCGCTGTCCATCGAAGTGAAACCGTACTGCACGGCGCGTCCTGTCCCCTGGGAAAGAGCGGTTCCGCTCCGCGCATGTGCCTACAATCGTCCACGCAGCGCCGCGCGACAAGGGCGAGCGTCTCAACGCTCTGTCAACTCGCCCGCCACGAAGCTCGCCCGCTTCGCGGCGACGAGGGAGGCGCCGGAGGGAGGGACTTCGAGTCCGTGTTCGCGAGGGGGTGAGGGGGAATTGGTCGACTCGCCAGGCACGGTCGACGGAATCCTGGACCGCGCGGTGGAGATCCTCGCAGGAGGCCGCGGCATTTCGTGGGCGTACGAGCTGCTCGCCGACGCCTCGGCGCGCCTCGGTCTCACGGACGCCTGGCTGGTGGTCGAGCCCGGCGCGCGCACACCGGCACGACCGGCGCCCGCGCGCCAGCTCTTCTCCCTGGGCGGTGCGGAGATCGCGAGCGGCACGGCGCAGTCCCTCCTCGCAGGACCCGCGGGCCTCCACGGCCACCCGCACGGCCTCGACGACCGGGCCAACCGGCTGCTCGGCGCCATGTGCACCGCCGCGTGGCGTGCCGCTGCCGCGTCGGCCTCGACCGCGACCGACGCGAGCAGCGGCTTGCCCAGCCGCGCGGCGATCACCTCCTCCATCGCGCGGGCGACCGCGTGCGCGGCCCGCTACGGGTGGTCCTCGACCCTCGTCCGGCTGACCACCGACGGCGCCGCGCCGGAGCAGGACCGGTGGCAGGCGCTCTGCGCCGCGCTCCCGCGCGCGCTGCGCACCGGGGACGAGGCCGGGGTCACATGCCCGGGGGTGGCGCTCGCGCTCCTCGGCAACGCCGGGCCCGACGCGGTGCGCCCGTTCGTCGCCCGGCTCCGGGCCGCGCTCAGCGCGGCGGGGTGGGACGGCGTGGACCTGCACGCGGCGACGGCGTGCACCCCAGAAGAGACGGTGGACCCCTACGAGCTGCAGCGCCTTGCGGCCGAGCGGCTCACCCACGCGGGGGTCCCGAGCCTCGCACGCGGCGCCTCCACGTCCGACCTCGAGCTCGAGCTGCGTCTCATCCCGGGCGTCGTGTTCGTCGCCATGACCACACCCGTCGTGGTGCTCACGGCGGGTGCCACAGACGCCCTCTGCGACCGAGTGCGCCGCGCAGTGCGGTCGCGTCGCCCCGAGGCGTCGGTGCAGGTGCTCGCGCTCGGAGCCGAGACGGCCCAGGATGCCGAGACGGCCCAGGATGCCGAGACCACACCGCGGGCCGACGCCGCGCAGCCGGCTCCGCTCGCCAGCCCGACCGGGAACGGCCGGACCGGGCACCAGCTCGCCCCCGGCATCGCCAACGGCGCGTCGCACGCCCCCGCCAACGGCGCACCGCACGCCATCTCGGCGACCGCTCCGGTCGCAGAGGTGGCCACACCTCGTGGGGGGCGCGTGTCGTTCCTCAGCGCAGCCTTCGATCCCGAGCGGGGCACGAGCGAGGTGGCGCTCGCCTTGGGCGGCGCCCACGGGCGGGGTCACGCTGCGGCGGGGCCGCTCGCGGGCGGCGCGCTGGCCACGCTCGACGCCCTCCGGTCGCTCTCGATCGACGTGCCCTTCTACCTGGTGTCGGCCGAGCGCGCGCACGGGGTGCCAGGAGAGCCGGTCGTCGTGGTGCTGGCGCCAAGGAGGGGCAGCGGGGCGGGGTCAGAGGGCGCCACCGCAGAACGCCTCGGGGTGGCGACGGCTGCGGCCGACGTGGAGGCGGCGAGCCGGGCGACGCTCGGCGCGCTGAACCGTCACCTCGACCGTCACCTCGCCACATGCCCTGCCGGTCGATGAGGTCGACGAGGACCTTCCGGTACGGCGCCTCCTTCTACGACCGGGCGAGCGGGCTGCGCTTCGAGGCGCACCACCCGCTGAGCCGCCCGGACCGCTGGCGCGCCTACCTCGAGGGCGCAGGGCGCGCCTACGCCCGCTACGGGATCGACCGGCTCGTGGACCCGCGTGCGCTCGAGCGCGGCGAGGGCGTCTCGCTCTTCTTCGTCGGGGTGGACGCCGACGACCGGGTCGTCGCTGGACTGCGGTGCCACGGCCCCCTCGACGACGCAGCGGCCGCCCAGGCGCTGGCGGAGATGGCGGCGTCCCCCGAGTGGGAGCAGCACCGTGCCGCGATGGAGACGGCCTCCCCCTACGGCGTCATCGAGATGAAGGGTGCCTGGCGGGAGATGAGCGGCGACGGGAGCCCGCTCGTCGGGGCCGCGATGGTTCGGTGCTGCGCGCACGCGATCGAGTGGCTCGGCGCCGAGGTGCTGCTCGCCGCGGTCGCAGACCGGATGGGGCCGATCATGGCGACGGTCGGCAGCGTGATGCTCGGGAAGGAGTCCGCGCCGTACCCGAGCGAGGAGTACCGGACCATCCTCACGGGGATGCGCCGACCCCGCTACCGGGCGCTGCTCGCGGACCCCCAGGGGCGGCTCGTGCGCGAGGACGCCGAGCAGCTGAGCCGACCGCCCGAGCGCGTCCTCACAACCGGCTGGCGCCCGATCGTGCTCGACGTCCGCACCCGCGCGGACCGCCAGATCCTCAACAACCTGCGTGCCGATCCGGGCATCGAGCTCCTCGATTCGGCTCCACGGCAGCGAGCGGAGCTCGAGCGGCTCATCCCGCGCCCGCCGGCCGACCTGCTCGAGGAGCCGACCCGTCACGTCTACCTCCCGTGGCGGCGCGCCGTCGTCCACATGGTCGGGCCGCGCGCCTACCGTGCTCTGCGCCTCGACCGGAACCGCCACCGGATCACCGCCGAGGAGCAGGACCGGCTCGCGCGCCAGCGCGTGGGCGTGGTCGGGCTCAGCGCGGGGCACGCCGTCGCGGTGACCCTCGCCCTCGAGGGGCTCTGCGGCGAACTGCGCCTCGCCGACCTCGACGAGGTGGAGGTGTCGAACCTGAACCGGCTTCCCGCCTCCGTGCTCGACGTGGGGACCAACAAGGCGGTGGTGGCGGCGCGCCGCGTGGCCGAGATCGATCCGTACCTCCCCGTCCACGCCCTCACCGACGGCATCGACGACCACAACGTGGACGAGTTCATCGCCGGCCTCGACGTCGTGGTCGAAGAGTGCGACGACCTGGCCGCGAAGGTCCTCGTCCGCCAGGCTGCCCGGCGCCAGCGCGTGGCGGTGGTGATGGAGACGAGCGACCGCGGGATGCTCGACGTGGAGCGGTTCGACCTCGAACCAGACCGGCCGGTCTTCCACGGGCTCCTCGGCGAGATGAGCGCCGATGCCCTGCGCGACCTCACCGTCGCCGAGAAGGTCCCCTACGTGCTCGCGATCGTGGACGCACCGCACGGGTCCGCCCGGGGGGCGGCCTCGCTGGCGGAGATCGGCCGGACGGTGTCCACGTGGCCGCAGCTCGGCTCCGACGTGACCCTCGGGGGCGCGGTCGTCGCGGCGGCGGTGCGCCGGCTCGGCCTCGGCGAGGACGTCCCCTCCGGCAGGACGCGGGTGGACCTCGATGCGCTCGTGTCCTCGCTCGAGAGCCCGGCCCAGCCACCGGCGCACGCGGCTCGTCGCGCGCCGGTCACCTCGAGCCCACCCGCGCACCCCGACCTCGCCCTCGTCCACATGGCCACCCTCGCCCCGTCGGGGGGGAACGCGCAGCCCTGGCGGTTCACGCTCGGGTCCGGACGGCTCGCCATCGAGATCGACCGCTCGCGCAGCGTCGCGACGATGGATGTCAGGGGCAGGGCGAGCTACGTCGCCCTGGGGGCCGCGCTCTTCAACGCGCGCGTCGGAGCGGCGAAGACCGGCCGGCTCGGCCCCGTCAAGCTGTTCCCCGAAGGTCCGAGCTCGGACGTCGTGGCAGTCCTCGAGCTCGGGGACGGCACCGACGACGCCCTCGCCGCGCTCGCGGACGCCGTGCTCGACCGCTGCTCGAACCGCCGGCCGGGCACGCCCGACCCGCTCGACATCGACGCGGCGAGCCGCCTCTCTCGCGCGGCCGCCGCCGAGGGGGCGACGCTGCACCTCGTCACGGGCCCCGAGCGCCTCGCCGAGTGCGCGGAGATCTTCGCCGCCGCCGAGCGAATCCGGTTCCTCAGCCCGGTGCTCAGGGGTGACGCCCTGCGCGAGCTCCGATGGCCGGGCGACGACCTGACCGACGGGCTCGACGTCGCCACCCTCGAACTGAGCGACCTCGAGGCAGCCTCCCTCCAGCTGATGCGCCGCGGCGACGTGATGGAGCTCCTCGAGCGCTGGGACGCCGGGGGCGGGCTCGGGGACTACACCCGGCGATCCGTCACGGCCAGCTCCGCCCTCGCCGTCGTGGTGGCCAAGAGCGCGAGCCCTGCCTCCTACCTCACGGGCGGCATGGCCCTCGAGCGGGTGTGGGTGGAGGCGCAGCGGTCGGGGCTCGCGGTCCAGGCCCTCGCGCCAGCGTTCCTCTACGCCGTCCAGGACGCCGACTTCGCCACGTTGGGCGGGAGCCGCTGGGCCGACGAGCTGCGCACGCTCAGCCGTCGCCTCCGCGCGCTCCTCGACCTGGGCACGCGCACAACGCCGGTCCTCGCCCTCCGGCTCGGCCACGCCGGTCCCCCGAGGGCCCGCAGCGCCCGACGTCCGGTCCGAGACGTGCTCAGCCGACCGGTGGTCGCCTAGCCACCTGGCCCTCTGTCGGCAGCCTCGCGGCCCTTCGTAGGGAGCGTCGGGGGACCGTTGGGGGCTCCGTGCGGCAGCGCCTCCCGCCAGCAGCTACCATTCCTGCGTCGGAGGAGTGGGGATGACCAAGCCAGAGCCCCTGTCGGAGGGGCGCGTCGGTGGCGACAACCTTGGGGAAGTGCTGGGCGGCGCGCTCCGGCTCCTCCGCGGCGCGGTCGCCGTCGAGTACGTCCCGCCCTCGACGGCTCACTCACCGGTGGTGTGGGCAGACCTCACACACGCCGCGGCGACCTCCGCCCTGCACTCGGCAGTCGAGGGTGCCCTCGCGGGCAACGGACCTTGGGGAGAAGCGGGCGCGGGTCCCTACACGGTGTGGATCGAGCCGATCGAGCCGAGGCTGGAGGGGACCGGGCCGGAGGACCCTCAGGCACAAGAGGAGCTGTGCCCTGCAGGCGACGAGGACAAGCCCCGGCGCGGGGCGTTCGGCGTCGCCTTCGTCGACCGCTCCCCCGTCGCCGGCGACCAGGTGGGGACCCTCCGGCTCTTCGCCCGGGTCGCCCAGGCGGTCACGGCCCCAAGGGACCCCACATCCGCCGCCTCCAAGCAGCGGCGCCTGGACAGCCTCGTCTCGACGATCAGCGAGCGGCTGATGTCGACGACGGGACCGACCCTGACCGACGCCCTCGAGTGGGCGGTGGAGGTCCTGTGCGAGTACCTCGGCGCCGACGTGGCCTTCCTGCGGCGCAACGACCACGCCCGGGCGAAGAGCATCCTCATGGCCCACTACCCGCCGCGCGGCATCCCCATCGAGGACGACCCCATCGGCATCGTCTCGTTCGACGCCGACCCGATCTTCGCCGCCGCGAGCGAGCTCAAGGTCCCCTTCATCATGCGCAACGCCGCCGAGACCGACGACCGCTACCTGGAGCGGGTGCGCCAAGCGGGCGGAACGGACGAGCTCACCGGGGCCGGGGTCCCGCTCATCCACGGGGACACGACCGAGGGCGTGCTCGGGTTCGTCTACCTGACCTCCTACACGTGGTCGGAGGACGAGATCAACGCGTTGCGAGCGGTCGCCGCACTGCTCGTGCAGCTGCTGCACCGCGTCGAGGCCGAGGAGCGCCTGCGGCACAGCGCCCTGACCGACGACCTCACCGGTCTCCCGAACCGCCGCGCGCTCCTCGAGGAGGTCGGCGAGCGCCAGCGGGCCGGACGCGGGTCGCTGGCGATGCTGTTCATCGACCTCGACCGGTTCAAGGTCATGAACGACCAGCTGGGCCACGGTGCCGGTGACAAGGTGCTCCAGGTCATCGCCGATCGGATCCGGACCTCGCTGCGCCCGGCCGACTTCGCCGCGAGGCTGGGAGGCGACGAGTTCGTCGTGCTGCTCGAGGACGCCGAGGGGGGACTCGGGGCGGTGGCGGCGGCCAACCGGCTCCTCGACCTCATCGCGCTGCCGATCGACCTGCGAGGCCAGCGCGTCGCCCACACGGGCAGCGTGGGGATCGCCATCACCGCGGACGCCGGCGTCACGGCAGAGGAGCTCCTCGGCCAAGCCGACATCGCGCTCTACGCCGCCAAGTCCCAGGGGCGGAACCGTGCGGTCGTCTTCGACCACGAGCTGGACGCGCGGGTCGCGCAGCGGTCGACCATCGAGCTCCTGCTGCGCCAGGCCCTCGACGACGATGCGCTGCGGGTGATGTACCAGCCCGAATTCGACCTGGAGACGGGCCGGCTCCTCGCGGTCGAGGCGCTCGTGCGCTGGTACCGCCTCGACGAAGGGTTCGTCGAGGCGGCCAAGTTCGTGCCGATCGCCGAGGAGACCCACCTGATCACCGACATCGACCGCTGGGTGCTCGAGGAGGCGTGCCAGCAGCTCGCGTCGTGGCGACGCACCTACGGGAGCACGGAGCTCGCGGTGCGGGTGAACATGTCCCCCGCCCAGCTCGGCGTCGCCGGCTTCGTGCGCCTCGTCTCGGACTGCCTTCGGCGGTCCGGCCTCCCCCCAGAGCTCCTCTGCCTGGAGATCACCGAGCAAGCGGTGATCTCCGACGTCGAGCAGGCCGTGCGCATCCTCGAGGACATCCGCTCGATGGGGGTGACCCTCGCGATCGACGACTTCGGCACGGGCTTCAGCTCGATCAGCCAGCTGAAGACCCTCCCCGTGGACTTCCTCAAGATCGACCGGGCCTTCGTCGACCGGCTCGCCAGCGACCCCACCGACCAGGCGATCGTCGAGACGATCGTGCGGCTCGCCCGGGCCTTCAAGCTGGACGTGATCGGCGAGGGCATCGAGCAGCCCGAGGACCTCTCGACCCTGGTGCGCTTGGGCTGCCGGCGCGGCCAGGGCTACCTGATGGCCCGGCCCCTCCCGCCCGACGAGCTCGGCGAGCTGATCGCCCGGGGAGGCATCGACCTCGAGCGCTTGGACCTGGCGGGCGCCGCCGTCGCCGCTCGGCCCTGAGCGTCGCGAGCGCCGCGTCAGAACAAGCGGCTCGCGAGGGCGCGCCGGTACTCGGCCGTGCGGGGATCGTCGGCCCCGAGCGTCTCGAGGAGGTCGAGGAACTCCTGGCGCGCGTCCTCGTCCTCCCGTACGCGCCCGAGCAGCTCGTCGAGGGTCTTCGTGACGTCCGGCCCCTGCGTCACCCCACGGGTCGCGAGCCGGGCTTCGGCGGCGACGGCCCGGACCTCGGCGGTCTCCGGGACGCGCGCGAGAAGCTCCAGCGCCTCCTCCGGCTCCCCGCGGTCGACGAGGATCCGTGCGAGACCGACCACCGCCACGGGGTGGTCCCGCTCGATCTCGATCGCCTTGCGCAGCGACGCCTCGTCCCCCGCGGCGGCGAGCCGGTCGGCTTCGCTCGGGACCGGGGCGAGCCTCGCGACGAACTCTTCCACCTGGGACTTGGGGATCGCCCCGATGAACCCGTCGACCACCTGGCCGTCCCGCACGGCGAACACGGCGGGGATCGACTGGACTCGGAAGCTCGAGGCGACCTGCGGGTTCTCGTCGACGTTGACCTTGGCGAGCTCGACCGCTCCCCCCGTCGCGGCCACCGCCTCCTCGAGGATCGGGCCGAGGGTACGGCACGGGCCGCACCACGGCGCCCACAGGTCCACGACGACCGGGACGGTCGAGGACCGCTCCAGCACGGCACTCTGGAAGGTGGCATCGGTGACGTCGGACATCCCCTCCGACCATACCGGTCCCGCGGCACCTCCACGGGCGCCTCGGCACCGGTAGCGTCGTCGGGGTGTCCACGGAGCGCTCGGCCACGCCTGCCGGCACCGCACGGTCGGAGCCCGCGGGCATCGACGTCGCCAGGGTGACCGGCTGGTTCCGGGCCAACCTGCCCCAGGTGGAGCCGCCCCTGAGCTTCACCCTCGTCGCGGGTGGCCGCTCGAACCTGACGTACCGGGTCGAGGGGTCGAGCGGACCCCCGGTCGCCCTCCGCCGTCCGCCCGTGAGCCACCTCCTCCCGACCGCGCACGACATGGCGCGCGAGCACCGCATCCTCACCGCCCTCGCCCCGACGGAGGTCCCGGTCCCGGTGCCGCTCGGGCTCTGCGAGGACGAAGGGGTCACCGGCGCGCCGTTCTACGTGATGACGTTCGTCGAAGGCCTGGTCCTGAGGGATGCCGAGGCCGCGAGCCGGCTCCTGCCGCGCCGGGACGCCCGTCGGAACGCCGGCATGCGGCTCGTCGACGTCCTGGCATCGCTGCACGCGCTCGACCCCGACGCGGTCGGTCTGGGCGGCCTCGCGCGGCGCGACGGCTACGTCGAGCGCCAGCTGCGACGGTGGAGCGCGCAGTTCCGCGAGTCCGCTGCCGCAGGCGTGACGGTCCCAGGGCTCGTGGAGCGGGTCGGTGCGGCGCTGGCCGCGCGGATCCCTCCCCAGCGTCGCAGCTCGGTCGTCCACGGCGACTTCCGGATCGACAACGCCGTCTTGGTCGAGGACGGCTCGGTCGCCGCCGTCCTCGACTGGGAGCTGTGCACGCTCGGCGACCCCCTGGCGGACCTCGGCACCTTCCTCGACTACTGGGGGCTCCCCCCGGACGGGGAACCCGTCCTCGGGCGCACGCCCGCCAGCGCCACCGAGGGGTTCGCCAGCGTCGAGGAGCTGCGCGACCACTACGCGGCGCGGACCGGGTCCGACGTCTCCGATGTCGGGTACTTCATGGCCTTCGGGTACTGGCGGCTGGCGTGCATCCTCCAGGGCGTCTACGCACGCTACGTGGGCGGAGCGGCGGCAGGCGACCCCGACAGCGTGGAGCACGTCCCTGCGACCGTGGCCCGCCTCGCCGAGCTGGCTGCCACTACCCTCGAGGGATCGTGAGCGAGCTCTTCGAGGTGCACGCCTCACCGGTGCTGAGCGCGCCGGTCCTGGTCGTGGCCATGGAGGGATGGGTCGACGCCGGCCTCGGCGCGGCCAACGCCGTCGCGTCCCTCCTCGAGCACCCGCCGGCGACGCGCCTCGTCACGTTCGACAGCGACCACTTCCTCGACCTGCGCGCTCGCCGGCCCATCGTGCGGATCGTGGACGGGATCACCACCGAGCTGCACTGGCCGCGCACCGAGCTCCGGTACGGGCACGACCAGGGCGGGGCCGACGTGCTGTTCCTCGTGGGACCCGAGCCGGACTTCCACTGGCGCGAGTTCGTCGACGCGGTCGTCCAGCTCGCGCTGCGCCACGGAGTCCGGCTCGTCGTGGGCCTCGGGGCATTCCCCGCAGCCGCTCCCCACACCCGACCCGTCCGGCTCGCGGCGACGGCCCCCCCTCCTTCGGCCGAGCTCGTCGCGCAGGTGGGGGTGGTCCAGGGGGAGCTCGAGGTGCCGGCGGGCGTCCTCTCGGCACTCGAGGTGGCGCTCGGCGAGGCGAGCATCCCGACGGTCAGCCTCTGGGCGCGGGTCCCGCACTACGTCTCTGCCATGCCCTTCCCGATGGCGAGCGCCGCGCTCGTCGACGGCCTCTCCGCGGCATCGGGGCTGCAGTTCGACTCGACGGTCCTGCGCGCCGCCGGCGACCGAGCCCGGAGCCAGGTGGACGACCTCATCGCGGGCAATCCCGAGCACGCGGCGATGGTCGCCAAGCTCGAAGAGGTGATCGACAGCTCCGAAGGCAACGCGCTCGGTCTCGAGGAGGTCCCCTCCGCGGACGAGCTCGCCGCCGAGCTGGAGCGGTTCCTCAGGGGCGAGGAGCACTGAGGTGAAGATCGACGGTGTGATCGGGTTCGACCCCTCGGGCATCGCCGCCGCCGCCCGGCGTCTCGAGGAGGCGGGATACGACGGCGCCTTCTCGACCGAGACGGGCCGGGACCCCTTCCTGCCGCTCGCGGTCGCTGCAGACGCCACGGAGCACCTCGAGCTCGGCACGGGCATCGCGGTGGCCTTCGCGCGCAACCCGATGACGCTCGCCATGGCGGCGAACGACCTGCACCAGCTCTCACGCGGGCGGTTCGTCCTCGGGCTCGGCTCCCAGATCAAGGCTCATGTGACCAAGCGCTACTCGATGCCCTGGTCCCATCCCGCCCCGCGCATGCGGGAGCTGATCCTGGCGATCCGGGCGATCTGGAAGTCCTGGGAGACGGGCAGCCCACTCGACTTCCGCGGTGAGTTCTACACCCACACGCTCATGACGCCCTTCTTCGATCCCGGTCCCAACCCCTACGGGAACCCCAAGATCATGCTCGCCGCGGTCGGCGGGCACATGGCGGAGGTCGCGGGCGAAGCCGGCGACGGCCTCCTCGTGCACCCCTTCACGACCGCGCGCTACCTGAAGGAGGTGAGCCTCCCTGCGCTCGAGCGGGGCGCGGCCAAGGCGGGGAAGTCCCGCGCCGACCTCGTCGTCGCGCTGCCCGGCTTCGTCGTGACCGGGAAGACCGAAGAGGAGATGGCGGCGAGCGCACGGGCGGCGAAGGCCCAGATCGCCTTCTACGGGTCGACGCCGGCCTACCGGCCCGTGCTCGAGCTGCACGGATGGGGAGACCTCCAGAGCGAGCTCCACGCGCGCTCCAAACGCGGGGACTGGGAGGCGATGGGCTCCCTCGTCGACGACGAGATGCTCGGCACCTTCGCGGTCGTCGCGCAACCCGACGAGGTCGCAGACGCCGTCCTCGCCCGCTGGGGCGGCCTCGTCGACCGCTTCAGCTTCTACGCCGGGGTCCCGGGGGTCGACCCGGCGTCGGTGATCGCCGCCTTCAGGCGCGCGTAGCGGCGCCTCCGCTCGCAGCGCGTGCGGTTCGGAGCGTGCGCGCGGCGCGGACCCGGTCGAGCCGCCCGCCCGCTCGAGCGCGTCACGGCGTCACGACGTTGACGAGCCTCGGGGCCCGCACGACCACCCGCGCGGGGTCCGTCCCACCCAGCGCGTCGAGGACGCGCGCAGAGGAGAGGGCCCGGACGCGCGCGTCCTCGTCGGTGATGCCTGCAGGAACCTCCACACGATCCCTCACCTTGCCGTTCACCTGCACGACCATGGTGACCGTCTCCTCGGTCACCAGGGCGGGATCGAACTCCGGCCATGGACGCGCGTGCAGGCGGTCGCCGTGGCGCCGCTCCCACAGCTCGGCCGTGACGTGGGGGGCCATCGGCGCGAGGAGGTGCAGCAGCGAGTCCACCGCCTCGGTGAGGACCTCGGCGTGGGGGTCCTCGCGTGCGTAGTGCTGGAGCAGGTTGACCAGCTCCATGCAGTGCGCGACCGCCGTGTTGTACGACCAGCGCTCGATGTCGGCGGTGACCTGGCGGATCGTGCGGTGGGTCGCCCGCCTGACCTCGGTGTCCGAGGCGCTGAGCCCTCCGGCCCGACCGGCGCGAACGGGCTCGGCGAGCCGCCACAGGCGGTCGAGGAAGCGGGCGCAGCCGTCGATCACCTCGTCGGTCTGGTCGGTCCAGTCGAAGTCGTCGGTGGGCGGCCCGACGAAGAGATGGAAGAGCCGCAGCGCGTCGGCCCCGACCCGGTCGTAGTAGCGGGCCGGGGCGATCAGGTTCCCCTTGGACTTGGACATCTTCGAGCCGTCCATGCGGATCATCCCCTGGGTGAACAGCCGGCGGAACGGCTCCCTGGGAAGCTCGGCGGGTGCGAGCCCGACGTCGATGAGGGCACGCGTGAAGAACCGCGCGTACATGAGGTGCAAGATGGCGTGCTCGATCCCCCCGATGTACTGGTCCACCGGCATCCAATGGGCGACGGCTCGTGCCCCGAAGGGAGCCGACGCGTCGAAGGGGTCGCAGAACCGGAGGAAGTACCAGCTCGAGTCGACGAAGGTGTCCATCGTGTCGGTCTCGCGCGCTGCCGGGCCGCCACAGATCGGGCAGACGGTGCGCTTGAACCCCTCGTGGAGCGCGAGTGGGGACTGGCCGGACGGGAGGAACTCGACGTCGTCGGGCGCGAGGACCGGGAGCTCCTCCTCGGGCACCGGGACCGCGCCGTGCCCGGGACAGTGGACGACGGGGATCGGGCAGCCCCAGAAGCGCTGGCGCGAGACCAACCAGTCCCGGAGGCGGTAGTTGACCTTCCTGCGCCCGCGTCCGCTCTCCTCGAGGAACCGGATCGCCGCCTCCTTCGCCTCGGCGACCCGCAGGCCGTCGAGGAAGCCGCTGTTGATCTTCACACCGTCGCCCGCGTACGCCTCGCCTCCCGCCTCCTCCCACCCCTCGGGGGGCTCGACGGTGCGCACGACGGGGAGCCCGTGGAGCTTGGCGAAGGTCCAGTCTCGCTGGTCCTCTGCCGGCACCGCCATCACCGCACCCGTCCCGTAGCCCATGAGGACGTAGTCGGCGACGTAGAGGGGGACGTGGACGCCGTTGAAGGGGTTCACGACGGAGCTCCCCGTGAATGCCCCGCGCTTGTCGAGGGGGGTCCTCCCCTCTGCCGACGCGGCACGCTCGATCTCGGACTGCGAGGCGGCCCGGGCGCGCAGCGCCTCGACCGCGTCTCGGTGCTCCGGGGTGGTCACCTCGTCGAGGAGCGGGTGCTCGGGGGCGATGACGGCGTAGGTCATGCCGAACGTCGTGTCCGGACGGGTCGTGAAGACGGTGAGCCTGAGGTCCGGCCGGCCGACGACCTCGAGGTCGATCTCCGCCCCCTCGGAGCGGCCGATCCAGTTCCGCTGCATCACCTTGACCCGCTCGGGCCAGTCGAGTCCGTCGAGGGCGTCGAGGAGCTCGTCGGCGTAGGCGGTGATCTTGAAGAACCACTGCTCGAGGTTGCGCGTCTCGACCACGTCACCGGACCGCTCGCAGGTCCCGTCCGCGAGCACCTGCTCGTTGGCGAGGACCGTCTGGCACCCCGGGCACCAGTTGACCGGCGCCTTCGCGCGGTAGGCGAGGCCCGCCTCGAGCAGCCGGAGGAAGATCAGCTGCGTCCAGTGGATGTAGCTCGGGTCGTGGCTGCGGACCTCGCGGCGCCAGTCGTAGACGGCGCCGAGCCGGATCAGGGACTCCTTGAGCTCGGCGATGCGGGCGTCGGTGAAGGTCCGCGGATGGGTCCCGGTCCTGATCGCCGCGTTCTCGGCCGGAAGCCCGAAGGAGTCGAAGCCGAGCGGCGAGAGGACCGCCTTCCCCCGCATGGTCTGGTAGCGGACGACGAGGTCGCCGAACGTGTAGTTCCGCACGTGCCCCTGGTGGGCGGGACCCGACGGGTACGGGTACATGCACAGGGCGTAGAAGGGCGGCCGCGGGTCGTCGTTGTCCACCTCGTAGGTGCCCTCGTCACGCCAGCGCGCCTGCCACTTCTCCTCGACCTCCCGCACGTCGTAGGCCCTGGCCATGAGCGGCGATGCTATCTGGCAGCCCCCCGGGGCCCCGTCGGGGGAGGGCACGGGCGGCTGGTAACCTGGGCCGCCGCAGCGCGGGGGCGTAGCTCAGTTGGTAGAGCGCTTGACTGGCAGTCAAGAGGTCCGTGGGTTCGAGTCCCATCGCCTCCACCACCACCACCATCACCGAAAATCGACACACCAATCTGTGAGAAGTCGAGTGCAAGTGGCGGTGGCGCATCCTGCCCCTCGGGATCCGATCAGCTCGGCCCCCACCACCTGACATTGTCGCAGGAACGCAGACTGAACCTGCGACGTTGACCGGCTCTGCGCGGCCATCGTCTCCAACCGTGTCGACGGTCGGCGTCGATCAGCGGTACCCAGGTGAGCCCTTGACGCAACTGCTGGGTTGCCTTATGATGCAACCAAGTAGTTGCATCACGTACCCCATCGCAGGAGAGGGAGAACCACCATGACCACAACCACCGACTACCGCACGACCGTCCGAGTAGGCGCCCCCGCCGACGTCGTGTTCGACGCCGTCACCTCCGCCGAGGGGCTTAGCGCGTGGTGGAACCCCGCGACCGGCTCGGGCCTGACCGGCGGTGAGCTGCGCTTTCCGATGGTGGCGGACCACTCGCCGCTCCTGGTCCACGTCGACGAGGCGACCCGCCCGACGACCGTCCGCTGGACCGTGGCCGAATGCACCTTCATGGAGGACTGGGTCGGTACGCAACCCACCTTTACGATCACGCCTCTCGACGAGGGCTCCTGCGAACTCACCTTCGAGCACCTCGGCCTCAACGACGGGGTTGCGTGCAAGGACATGTGCAGCCGCAGCTGGGACCACTTCATCCGCACGAGCCTGCGCGAGCTCGCCGAGGGCGGTCCTGGCGCCCCCAACCGCAGCCCGCGCGACCTCGCCCGCCGCGCCGCAGAGGAGCAGGCCTGATCCCGACCACCAGAGGGCCTGCCTTCGGCAGCGGGGCCGTCCCTCTCTGTGCAGTTCCCGCATGAGGAGGAAGTGATGGTGTTCCCTGATCGCATCGAACGCACCGTCACGCTGGACCGCCCGCCGAGCGAGGTGTGGCCGGCGCTGACCACGGCGGAGGGATTGAGTGCCTGGTTCGGGGAGCAGGCAACGATCGACCTGCGTCCCGGTGGGGCGGCATCGATGACCTTCGCCAGCGGCATGACCGTCGAGATGCGCGTGGAGCGGGTGGAGGAGCCGAAGGTGTTCGCCTACACGTGGCGCCTACCGGACCTGCCCGAAGACGACCCGCGCCGCACCTTCGTCGAGTTCACCCTGGAGCCCGCCGGTGACGGAACGCTACTGCGCGTCACGGAGACCGGCTTCGCTCAGCTCCCCGTCGAGATCCGGCACGACACCTATGAATCGCACAGCGAGGGCTGGTCGCGGGAGCTGGCCGAGCTGGCGGTGTTCCTCGATGCGAGATGACAGAGAGGCCGTAGCCGAGCACGTCTTCGTCGCGCTGGCTGACCCGACCCGCCGCGCGATCCTCGCCGCCCTTGCGACCGATGGGCCGGCCACGGTCACTGACCTCGCGGCGCGTCTGCCGATCACCCGCCAGGCGATCGCCAAACACCTCGCGCTGATGGCCGACACGGGCCTCGTGACCCCCGAGCGGGGCGAGCGCCGCCGGGTCCGCTACCGCCTGCGGTCCGCACCGGTCAAGCTCGCTCAGCAGTTCCTCGCTGCGCTCGCCAACGATTGGGACGACCGGCTCGACGCGCTGCAACATCACCTCACCACGACATGACCTGCGCGACCGAAGGTCCATTGCCGGATTGCACGGTCGACGACTGGGCCGACGATGATGACGACGCGCGCACCGGGGCTGGAGCGGATCAAGTCGAGGACCGCTGCTGCCGACAATTCCCTCACGGGCGCAGCACCTGTGGGCACGCCCGAGCGGAGCGAGGACGGCGGAGATGACGATCATCAGCATCGGGCAGGGACGGCGGCGCGGCGACCAGGCAGCCGACGGCGAACCGCACCTGTCGCTCCGGATCGACCGGATCATCCACGAGATCGACGACGCGCTGGAGGAAGACGGGCACGGGATCCCGGCACCACCGGCAGGCGGCGGCCGGTGCGCCTGACGAAGGACCTCCGTTCGGCCCCCAGACGACAGGCGGCCTCCACGCCCGAGCGGCGCCCTCCAGGGGAACACGACGGGGGAAGACTACGGACGTGCGGTCCGAGCACCCCGCCATCGAGCTGGCCGCCCCGCTCGGCCCGGCGTCGCTCGAGGAGTGGTTCGGTCCGCTCTCGGCCGCCGTCAGGTCCGACTGGCCCGACGACCCCGGTTGGCTCCTCCACGAGCGGGCCGCGCTGATCGACCAGCCGAGCACGCGGGACCACGTCCTTGGCGTCGCGCGGGTCCAAGGACGCGTCACCGGCTGCTTCCAGGTGCGCATGGAGCTCCTCGAGAACCTCGACGTGGCGGACCTCGAGGTGTGGGTCGACCCGGCGTGGCAGGGCCGGGGGGTCGGCCGTGCCCTGCTCGGCGCCGCGGAGGACGTTGCCCGCCGGAAGGGCCGCAGCCTCATGACCGGCTCCACGGAGACCCCGCTCGGCTCGCGCGACGGCGAGCGGCGCCTGGCGTTCGCGCAGGCCGCCGGCTACGAGCCAGTGCTGGCCGAGGAGCGTCGCGAACTCCGTCTCCCGGTCGACGCCGCGCACCTGGACACCCTCGAGGCGCAGGCCCGGCGTCGCGCGCCGACGTACCGGGTCGTGACGTGGAGCGGGCCCTGCCCGAAGGAGTGGGAGGCGGGGCGGCTCGTCGCCGCGGCCGCGATGTCCACTGACGCCCCCGCAGGGGGTGTCGAGCTCGAGCCCGAGCGGTGGGACGTCGACCGGCTGCGGCGCCGCGAGCAGATGGTCGAGGCGATGGACCGCGCCGTGCTCGCGGCGGCTGCGGTCTCGCGAGACGGCGAGCTCGCCGGGTTCACCGAGCTCGCCGTCCCCCGGTCGGCACCGGCCGTCGCCTACCAGGCCGACACGGTCGTGCTGCCTGCGCACCGGGGGCAGGGGCTCGGGATGCTCGTGAAGGTGGCGAACCTGCGCGTCCTCCAGCGACGCTTCCCGTGCACGCGGCGTGTCGTGACGACCAATGCCGCGTCCAACGCACCGATGATCCGTGTCAACGACGCACTCGGCTTCCGGCTCACCGGCACGGGGTGGGTGTGGCAGAAGCGGCTCGTCTGAGCCCCAGCCCGCCCGTGGACGCCGCGGGCGCCGTCACCGTGCGGGCTGGGAGCCCGCGTACCGCTCCAGCTCGTCGGACAGGAGCACGAGGAAGACCCGGTCGGCATCGGTGAACAGCACCTCCCCGCCGACCATCGCCCTGAAGAGCGTCGCCTGGTCGTAGAGGCTCCGCAGCTCGTCACTCCCGCACACGACCACGAACGCCGCGGCCAAGGGGTAGAAGTCGGGCCAGTCCTCCCGTGCCAGCCCCGGCGTCATGGAGCCCTCGGACAGAGCGACGGCGAAGCGCTGGAGCCGTCTCACGGTCTCGGGCGACAGGTTCTTCCCGCCGTCGAGGTACTCGGACGCGAGGCCGTCCTCGACGGTGTCGAGGTACGTGACGAGGTCGTCTGGCACGCCACATCATTGCGCCGCTCCGCCGGCGCGTGCACGTTCGGGGCTATGCCAGCCGGTCACCTGGCTGGGCGGCGGGATCGGGGTCCACGAGCAGCACCACCCCGTCGTGCATGGTGCCGAGCGTGAGGACCTCGGAGGAGAAGGGCCCGACCTGGCGCGGCGGGAGGTTCACGACCGCAAGCACGAGGCGGCCCTCCAGCGCCTCCCTCGAGTAGTTCGTGATCTGGGCTGAGGAGCGGCGCACCCCGATGTGCGGGCCGAAGTCGATGCGGAGCTTCCAGGCAGGCTTGCGCGCCTCAGGGAACGGCTCCACCTGCACGATGCGCCCCACGCGGATGTCGACCTTCGCGAAGTCGTCCCACACGATCATGCCGAGGACCCGCCAGAGGCACGTGGGGTTCCGAGCGCCGGTCCGGGTGACGGTCCGAGGAAGACGAGCTCGTCGACGGTCTCGCCGCTGCGGAAGCTGGTCTGGACGGACCCCGCCTCCACCCACCCCTCCCTCCGGTAGAGCGCGATCGCCGCGGTGTCCTTCGTGACCACGTCCAGGACAGGACGCCGACCGAGGTCGAGCGCCTCGACAGCTGCGCGCGCGAGCAACGCGCCGCCGACGCCCCTGCGACGCGCCCACGGTGCGACGAAGAGCCGGCCGACGACTGCCAGTCGTGTCTCGGGGAGCCCGGTGGCAGCGCTCGCCAGAGCCATCACCGAGGGGTTCACCGCGGGGCGCAGCACGACGTGGCCCGCGAGCACGCCGTCAGCGACCGCCACCCACGCGCCGAGCGCGTCCGGCACCGCCACGAACGCCGACGGGTCCTCCGGGAGGTGCAGCGGGTAGCCGTCAGCCTCGTGGACGTGGCGCAGCATGTGCGCGCACCCCGCGAGATCCTCCGCCTCCCTCGGGCGAACCGTGACGCTTGCCACCATCCCACCATGCCACGGCCGCCTCGACGGCCGCGCGGTGTGCCAGCGCGCCCCTGCGCCTCGGGCGGCACGCCATCGTCCGCGCGGCGGATACTTGCCCTCGATGGAGCTTCGGGCCACCCGAGGGGACGACCCCGACGCCGTGACGGTCTCGCCGCTCGTCGCGGCCGACGAGGAGGCGTTCCTGGAGGCGGTGCGCGCGAGCCGGGAGCTCCACCGGCCTTGGATCGACCTCGCGGACACCTCCGAACGGTTCGCAGCCCTCATCGGTCGGCTCGGCGGCGAGACCCACGAGGCGTACCTCGTGCGCCACGGCTGCGGAGGCCTGGTGGGCTACGTGAGCGTGAGCAACATCGTGCGCGGCGCCTTCCAATCGGCCCACCTGGGCTACGCCGCCTTCTCGGGGCACGAAGGACGCGGGCTCATGACCCAAGGCCTTGGCGCCGTGATCGGGCTCGCCTTCTCTCAGCTCGGGTTGCACCGGGTCGAGGCGAACATCCAGCCGGGCAACGCTCGTTCACTCGCCATGGTTCGCAGGCTGGGCTTCGAGCGGGAGGGGTACTCGACCAGCTACCTCATGGTCGGCGGCCGGTGGCGTGACCACGAGCGGTGGGCGCTCCGCAACCTCGAGATGGAGTGACGAGACGGCGTGACGAGACGGCGTGACGAGACGGCGTCAACCAGAGGGGAGGACCTCGAGACCGCCCGCGCGCGCGGCGAAGCCCCCGACAGCGGGGGCTCCGACGCATTGTGACTGGCTTGTGACTGGCGCCCGGCGCTCGCCGGACCCCCACGACCTACCCACGGATCCGGGTCCTCAACCGCACCGCGGGGCAATCGGCGGTGCTCCTTCGCCCGGGCGGCACGCCGCCTCCCGTCTCACCGGCCGGCACCGTGACGTGCCTCCACGAGCGAACAGCCATGGCGGGATTCCCCCCTTGTCCGCCGCAGCTCTTCTGCATCGGAAGGACCTCCTCGGGGCCGCATTGCCACAACACCCGACGTGCAACTCCGGGGTCGTCGTGCGCTGCGGTGCTTCGACCAGGGGGGTGCGCGCGGGCACGCGACCGCTCCATACTCGTGCACTGAAGTGGCTGCGATGGGGCGAGTTCGGCAAAATCTGCGGGAGAGGCCGTCGGATCAGGCGGCTCAATGAGGATCTCTGAGTTGTTGAGCAGGATGGACGCGTCGAGACCCCCGATGTTCCCTCGGAGATACGGGTGATCCTCGAGGAGTGTCCCAGCCTCTCGAGCCAAAGAGACGCGTGGCACCGCCTCCAGGCTTCCGGAGGGGAGATGCGCGTTGGTGCACCGGGGGGACGTCGTACGCGTGTAGGGTTGCGGGCTATGGCAACTTCTCCGGCGAACAAGACGAGCAAACGACGTCCGCGCAGGCCCGGCCCGATGACCGATTCTCACAAGGCGGCGCTGGCGAAGGGACGCGAGGAGGGACGCATCGTCCGGGCGTATCTCGAGGCGCTGGAGACCACGAAGCCGCGACGGGGCAGGAAGCGGACCGTCGAGTCGATCCGCAAGAAGCTCGCGGCGATCGAGAAGGAGCTCGCCTCGGCGAGCCCGCTGAACCGGCTCCATCTGGTCCAAGAGAAGCGGGACCTCGAGGCCGAGCTGGCGCAGTCGGGGCACACCGTTGACATCGCGACGCTCGAGAAGAACTTCGTGAAGGTCGCCAAGGACTACAGCGCGAGGAAGGGGCTCTCGTACTCGGCCTGGAGGGCAGTGGGCGTGAGCGCCCAGGTGCTCGAGAAGGCCGGGATCCCCCGCACGCGCAGCTGAGACGGCCAGGGCTACTCCGGGCGCGCCGCTGAGGGGCCGGCGTCGGGGGTCAGCGGAAGTCGCGCGATCCGGGCACCGGCCCGAGCGCGATGGCCTCGAACCGCTCCGCGACCACGTTCGCCGTTCCCTGAGCCCGCTCCAGACGTCCCTTGACGATCAGCGCCGGCGAGCTCCTCGCCACCGCGCGCCAACGCGCCCACGCCCCCTTCGAGCACACCACGTTCAGCATCCCGGTCTCGTCCTCGAGGTTCAAGAAGACGGCGCCGCGCGCGGTGTCAGGCTGCTGGCGGTGGGTCACGACCCCCGCCACGACCACCTTGGAGGGAGGACCCTGGACGACCTCGGCGATCGTCGCGACCCCGCGGCGCAGCAGCTCGGGACGGGCGAGCTCGATGGCGGTGCGGTCGGGCGTCACCCCCATGGACCACAGGTCGTCCCGCACCTCCTCGACCGCCGTACGGGGGGGGAGCGCAGGCGCGTCGGCGCCCGTCACGATGCCCGGCAGCCGCCCGGGACCCGCCTGCGCGGCGGCGCCCGCGGCCCACACGAGCGCACGGCGGTCCGGAGCGCTCGTGAGCCCGTCGAGGGCCCCCGACAGCGCGAGCGCCTCGAGCTGCGCCCGGTTGAGACCGCCCCGGCGTACCAGGTCCTCCTGGCTCCTCCAGGGTTGCCCGGCGCACAGCCGCTCGGCGGTCTCCTTGCCGACGAGGCGCACCGAAGCGAGCCCCAGGCGCAGCGCGGCGCGGCCTGCGGGCGCGGCACCGGCACGGCTCGCGTTGACGTCGGGCCGCAGCACCGCGATCCCGTGGCGCTTGGCGTCGGCAAGCAGGCTCTGGGGCGACCAGAAGCCCATGGGCTGGGCGTTCAGGAGACCGGCGGTGAACGCCGCGGGGTAGTGCAGCTTCAGCCACGCCGAGGCGTACACGAGCGAGGCGAACGACAACGAGTGGCTCTCGGGAAAGCCGAAGTTGGCGAAGGCCGAGAGGCTCTCGAACACCTTCTCCGCCACGTCGTCGGGAACCCCGCGCGCGGCCATCCCGGCGAAGAGCCGCGCTCTCAGCGCGCCCATCCTCTCGTCGGAGCGCTTGTGGCTCATCGCCTGGCGGAGCTCGTCAGCGTCGGAGGGCGTGAACCCGGCGACGTCGACCGCGATCTGCATGAGCTGCTCCTGGAAGAGCGGGACGCCGAGGGTGCGGCGAAGGGCGGGCTCGAGCAGCGGGTGGAGGTAGGTGACCGGCTCCTCCCCGCGTCGCCTGCGGATGTAGGGGTGGACCGCGTGCCCCTGGATGGGGCCGGGCCGGACGAGCGCCACCTCCACCGCGAGGTCGTAGAAGCACCGCGGCTGCACCCTGGGCAGCGTCCCCATCTGGGCGCGGCTCTCCACCTGGAAGACCCCCACCGTGTCGGCTCGGCACAACAGGTCGTAGACGGCGTCCTCCTGCGGGAGGGCGGCCAGGTCGACGGCCTCCCCGTAGTGCTCGGCGACGAGGTCCACCACGTGGTGGAGCGCCTCGAGCATCCCGAGCCCGAGCAGGTCGAACTTCACGAGGCCCACTGCCGCGCAGTCGTCCTTGTCCCACTGCAGGACCGTGCGTGTGGCCATGCGCGCCGGCTCGACGGGGCAGACGTCGACGATGGGGCGGTCGCAGATCACCATCCCGCCCGAATGGATGCCGAGGTGCCGGGGGAAGTCGAGCACCTCGGTCGCCAGCCGGCGCAAGGCGGCCGGCACCTCCCGGCGCTCGCTGAGCGCCTCGGCGCGGTCGGTCTGCTTGGCCCACCGGTCGACGTCCTCTGCGTCGAAGCCGAGCGCCTTGCCCATGTCCCGCAGGGCTGAGCGCGGCCGGTAGGTGATGACGTTGGCCACCTGGGCCGCGTGGCGGCGCCCGTAGCGCTCGTAGACGTACTGGATGATCTCCTCGCGCCGACTGGACTCGATGTCGAGGTCGATGTCGGGCGGTCCGTCCCGGGCGGGCGAGAGGAACCGCTCGAAGAGCAGACCGAGCGAGACCGCGTCCACGAGGGTGATGCCGAGCACGTAGCAGACCGCCGAGGTCGCAGCCGAGCCGCGGCCTTGGCAGTACACGCCGGTGCGCCGGCACTGCTCGACGATGTCGAAGACCGTGAGGAAGTACCCGGCGTAGCCGAGGGCCGCGATGACCGAGAGCTCGTGCTCCAGCCGGTCCCACGCCCCCGGCACCCGCTCGGCGCCGCGAGGCCCGTAGCGGCGGGTGGCACCCTCCTCCACCAGGTGGCGCAGCCAGCTGTCCTCGTCGTGGCCCGGGGGCACCGGGAAGTCGGGCAGCCTGGGGGCCACCAGCCGAAGGTCGAAGGCGCACGCCTCGCCGATCGCCGCCGCCTGCTCCACCGCGCCCGGCCAGCGCGCGAAGCGCCGCTCCTGCTCCCGCCCCGACCGCAGGCATGCGGATGCCGACGCGGGGAGCCAGCCGCACAGCTCCTCGAGCGGACGGCGCGCGCGGGTGGCCGCCAGCGCCGTCGCGAGCGGGAACCGCCTCGGCGAGGCGTAGTGGACGTTGTTGGTGGCCACGACCGCACAGCCGGCCCGGACCGCCAGCTGCGCGAGCGCGTCGTTGCGCGTGGAGTCGAGCGGGTCCCCGTGGTCCCACAGCTCCACCGCGACGTTGTCCCTCCCGAACGCCGCGACGAGCTCGTCGAGCCGGCGACGTGCCGCGCGCGGCCCCTCCTCGGTCAGCGCGGCGGCAACCGCCCCCTTCCTGCACCCGGTGAGGACCTGCCAGTGGCCCGTGCGCGCGGGACCGCCGGCGTGCGCGTCGGCGAGCGACGCGAGCGAGAGTGCCGGACGCCCCTTCCCCCCGCCTGCGAGCTGCGCCTCGGCGATGACGCGGCTGAGGCGGGCGTAGCCCTGCGGATCGCGCGCCAGCACAACCAGGTGGTGGCCACCGGGATCAGGTTCGCCGGTGCGTCCCGCCGCAGGGGCGGGCGGGGCCTGGCCGGCCGCGGGGTCGTAGGTGAGCTCCGCCCCGAAGACGGTGGGGAGCCCGGCGCGCCGCGCCGCCTCGCTGAAGCGGACCACGCCGTACAGCCCGTCGTGGTCGGTGAGCGCGAGTGCGCAGAGCCCGAGGCGGGCCGCCTCCGCGACGAGCTCTTCGGGGTGGGAGGCACCGTCGAGGAACGAGAAGTTCGAGTGGCAGTGCAGCTCTGCGTAGCGCGTCGGCGGTCGCATCCCACGGACCGTCAGTCGTAGGTGGCCTCGACGCGCCACCTGCCGCCCTCGGTGACGAGGAGGCGTGCCGTGCCGTCGACGGTCAGCACCTGCAGCCGGGCGACACGCCGTCGCGCCGCCGACCACCACCGTTCCTCGACCGGCCACGGCGCGCTCCAGGCCATGACCGGGGTCCACGGGCCGCCGTCGACCGAGAGCCGCGCCGGGACGGCGGTGAGCAACCCCCTGGCGGTGACCCCGACGGGGATGCCCCCGTCGTCGACGACCTGTGCAGGGCGGTCCCCCACCGCCAGCCGGGCGGGGGCGGGAGGCGGGAGGTGCCCCGGCCACGGCGCCTCGGGGAGCGCCTTGCGACGGGGCACCCGCTGGCGTGCCGCCCTCTGGCGCACCCGCTGCCGTGCCGTCCCCTGCGGTCCCGTCCCCTGCGGTCCCGCAGGTGCCGAGGTACCCCCTCCGGCGCCGGACGCGGGGCTCCAGGGCACGAGCCGGCAGCGGTCCTGCGGCCCACGGCCGCCCCGGAGGACCGGCACCCTCACCGCGTCGGGGCCGAGCCGCCGCTGGAGGTCGGTCAGCACCGCTGCGGCACGTCGGTCCGCCTCGCTCGTCCCCCCCCAGAAGCCGGGCTGGCGGTCCTGGAGGGCGAGCGCCCGTCCGAGGGCGGCGACGACCCGGGCGCCCGTGCCCGCCACCCGGTAGCCGGGCAGCTCGCCGTCGAGCCCCCGTGCCAGCCGGTGGGCGTGGGCTCCTGAGGTGCCGAAGCGGGCCAGCACGTCGGCTGCGGGAAGGGAGGCGAAGCGTCCCAGCGTCGACAGGCCCAGTCGGACGAGCACGTCGGCGAGCTCGGGATCACCGAGCTCGCCGACCGGCCATGGCGCGAGGAACCTCGCGGTCTCCCCGGCCGCCACCACCGTCCCGGCCCTCGCCGCGAGGGCGGCCGCGAAGACCCCCTCGGCCACCCCCATCCGGACCCACGGCACGGGCCCGTGGTCCCCGGGCCCGCCGAGCACCGCCTTCACCGCCCCGGCCACCCGCGCGAGCACCGCCTCTTCGGTGCCGAAGTAGCGCGTCGGCCCTCTGAGCGGCAGCGTGCACACCCCCGGTCGGACCGCGTCCACCCACGGGCACACCTCCGACAGGCCCTCGAGCACCCGGCCGAAGCGGCGCAGGTGCGCGTCCCCGTCGTCGGCCTCAGGGGCGGCGAGCTCCGGGCACTCGACGAGGAGGAGGCGGGGCAGGGGCACCTCCCCACTCACGCCGCGGCCACCTTCCCGGTCGCCGCGGGCAGCCACAGCTCTTGGCGGGACGGGCGGCCCGCGGGGCCGCGTCCTCGGGCGACCACGCAGACACGGCGTGACTGGAGACGACCCGCCCCCTCGGCGAGACCGTGCCACTGCGCCGAGGCCACCGAGAGCTCCAGCTCGGCAGGGAAGCCCTGGCCTCCTCCGACCACGAGCACCACGGCCCCGCGGTCGCGGGCACGGGCCGCAAGGGTCCTCGTCACGGCGGAGCGCGCGTGGCGCGGCGGCGCGAGCACCACCAGATCGATGCCGTCGAGAAGGATGGACGAGGCGAGGGCCCACTCCGCCGGCCGTGCGCGGACGACCACGACCCGCTCGAGGTCCACCCCGTACCCGGCGGCGGCGAGGACACCGAGGTCGTCCATCCCGACCACCGCGCACCACGACCCTGCGGCAGACGGTCCGGCCGCGACGGCCATGGCGAGGCTCGGTGCCGCCGGTCCGGTGCACCGCACGACCGTGCCCCGCCGGAGCCCTCCCTCGGGCAGCAGGGCGGCGACCGGGGGCAGCACGGGGAGGACACGGGTCCGGCTCGCGGCGACGGGCCGCACACGTTCGGCCAGCGCCTGGAGCCCCTGAGGGCGGGTTGGGGAACGATCGAACATCTGTTCGCAAACCATAGCCCTGCGCCGTGCCGGCGTCTCCGGGCCGCGGGCCGCGGGTCGGGGTCCGCGGGCGCGGGACCGCGGGCCGCGGGCCCGGCGGGCGCGGGGTCCCGCCTGCGACCTCCCCCCGGCGGTACCGTCGTGGCGGCATGGCGGACGCCCCCCCACCCGCACCGTCGTCGCAGGCCGCTTCCCGCCCGCGGGTCGAGCACTGGGGACCGACGCTCGCGATCCTCGCGGCGCTGGGGCTCTACCTGATCCTGCCCGACCGGCTCGCGATCGGACCCCACTGGCTGATCCCCGCCATCGAGGGGGTCCTGGTCGGCCTGCTGAGCATCTTCCGCACCTACCGCCGTTCGCACGAAGAGACCGAGGTGCGGTGGTTCGTGATCGGGGTGATCGCCCTGCTCAACATCGCCAACATGGTGTCGGTCGGGCTCCTCGTCGACACCTTGCTCTACGGGAACCTGGCGAAGGGCCGCCCCCTCCTGTACGGAGCGGTGTCGGTGTGGCTGACCAACATCATCGTGTACGCCCTGTGGTTCTGGCAGCTCGACCGCGGGGGCCCGCTGGCGCGCGCCCGCGGCCGCGAGCGCAACCCGGACTTCCAGTTCCCCCAGATGGTGGGGGCGCCGCCCGTCTCCCTCGCCGGTCCCTCGTCCCCGGGGTCACCGTCCGCCTGGAGGCCGGGGTTCGTGGACTACCTCTACGTGGCCCTCACCAACGCCGCAGCCTTCAGCCCGACCGACACGATGCCGCTCACGCGCGCCGCCAAGGCGCTCATGGGCGCGGAGTCGCTGGTCTCCATCGTGACCGTGGGCATCGTCGTCGGCCGTGCCGTGAACATCCTCCAGTAGCCCGGGCCGTGGCGTCCCTGCGACCATGAACGCGGCCCGCCGGAGGACCGGTCGCCGGGGCGGGGCGTGGGTCTTCGTGTGCGCCTTCGCCCTCTACCTCGCCGTGGCGCTCGCCGCATGGTGGCATCTGCTCGCCCACGGCTTCGGCGAGGCGATCCCCGCAGGCTCGGCCGACCCCGGCCAGGAGGTGTGGTTCCTCGCATGGCTCCCCCACGCGCTCGGCACCGGGGAGAACCCGTTCCTCAGCCGGTCGATCTTCTCCCCGCCGGGTGTCAACCTGCTCGACAACACGTCGGTCGACCTGGTCGGCCTGCTGCTCGCGCCGGTGACGGTCACGGCGGGCCCGGTGGCGGCGCTCGACGTCGCGGTGCTGCTCGCCCCGGCCCTGAGCGCGCTCGGGGCCTTCGCCCTGTGCCGACGTCACGTCTCGTGGCCGGTCGCCGCCTTCGCCGGGGGCCTGTGCTACGGGTTCGGGCCCTTCGTCGCAGGCGACCTCCGCTACGGGCACCTCGACCTCACCTGGCTCGTCCTCCCGCCGCTCATCCTGTGCTGCCTCGACGCGCTGGTGCTCGGCCCGTCGCGCCGACCGGTCCTGGTCGGCGCCACCCTCGGGGTCCTCGTCGCCGCCCAGTTCTTCATCTCGACCGAGATGCTCGCGATCACCGCCCTCATGGTGCTGGCCGTGGCCGTCGTGGTCTCGGTCGGCTGGCCGAGGGCCGTGGTGCCGAAGTTGGCCAGCGCGTGGCCGGGGCTCGCCGCCGCGGCAGTGGTCGCAGCAGGCGCGCTCGCCTATCCCTTCTGGTACGCCGTCATGGGCCCCCGCCACGTCACAGGTCCGGTCTGGCGCCACATCGGGTCGGTCGCGACGTCCCTCGCCGCGACCGTGGAGCCCCACGGGCAGCTGCCGGGAGTCTCCTTCATCTCAGGGTCCAACGGCGGCTACCTCGGCGTCCCCCTCTTGGGGGTGCTGCTGTGCGGCGCCGTCGTGCTGTGGCGGTCCCGGGTCCTGCGCGTCGCCCTCGTCACGTCCCTCGTCGCCTACCTCCTGTCCCTCGGCTACGAGCTGCATGTCGGACAGCGCGGGACCGGCGTCCCGCTCCCCGCCGCAGTCCTGGGGCACGTCCCCCTGCTCGACTCCGTCGTGCCCGCACGGTTCGCCGCCATGACCGACCTGTTCTGCGGGCTCTCGCTCGCGGTCGTCCTCGACCACCTGCGCGCGTGGGCGCGGCCTACGCCCCGGCGGCGGCCCGCGCCGGGTGCCTGGCCCCCCGCGGCGCTCCTCGTGCTCGTCTCGCTCGCCGTCGGGGCCTTCGCCCTGGTTCCCCTCGCCGCGCTCCCGCGGTGGCCCTACCAGGTGGTCCCTGCGGGCCTCTCCCCTGCGTCCGAGCACGCGCTCGGCGCGCTGCCCCGGATCCTGCGCGCGCACGGCGCGCGGGCCCCCGCCGTCGCCGTGTACCCCGACACACCGTCGTCGACGTCGAGCGAGATGGTCGTCCAGGCGCGCGACGGGTTCCCCTTCGTGCTCCCCGACGGCTACGCCATCGTCCCGGGGCCCGGGCGGCAGGCGGTCGAGTCCCCGCCAGTGGACGCCCTGTGGCTCGTGTTCGCGGCGGGCGCCGTCCACCGGCTCCACCTGCCGCTCTCGGCGGGCACCCGCCACGCGCTGCGAGAGGACCTTCGTGCGCTACGGGTCGGTGCGGTCGTCGTCCTGCCGGCCCCCGGTTCGGCAGCGGTCAGCCGTGCGTTGCACGAGGCGCTCGGCAGGGCGCGCCAGGATGCCGGGGCATCGGTCTGGACCATCGCCGACGGCTGCGCGCGCTGCGCGTAGCCTCTCGCCGTGCGAACCGAGCCGGTCACGGGCTGACCCGGTGATCAAGTACCTCGGCTCCAAGCGGCGCCTCGTGCCGGTGCTGGAAGCCATCGCCGCGTCCAGCGGCGCGCGGACGGCGCTCGACCTGTTCACGGGGACGACCCGGGTCGCGCAGGCCTTCAAGCGCCTCGGGATCCACGTGACCGCCGTCGACCTCGCCCGCTACGCCGAGGTGTTCGCACGCTGCTACGTCGAGACGGACGCCGATGCCGTCGACCTGCGCGCGCTCTCGGAGATCCTCGACCACCTGAGCTCGCTCCCCGGACGCGCCGGGTACGTCACCGAGACCTTCTGCCGCCGTGCCCGCTTCTTCCAACCCTTCAACGGGGAGCGGATCGACGCCATCCGCGAGGCGATCCAGACCGAGCACGCCGGGTCGCCGCTCGAGCCGATCCTGCTCACGAGCCTCATCGAAGCCGCCGACAAGGTCGACTCCACGGTCGGCCTGCAGATGGCCTTCGTCAAGCGATGGGCGCAGCGCTCCTACAAGCCGCTCGAGCTGCAGGCTCCGGTCCTGCTGCCTGGGGCCGGGCGCGCCGTCCGGGGCGACGCGCAGGCGCTCGCGCCGCATCTTGGGAGCTACGACCTCGCCTACCTGGACCCGCCCTACAACCAGCACCGCTACTTCACCAACTACCACGTCTGGGAGACGCTGGTCGCCTGGGACGCTCCGGCGCACTACGGCGTCGCGTGCAAGCGTCTCGACGCGCGGGACCCCTCGACGAGGAGCGCCTTCAACTCGAAGCGCACGATGCCTGCCGCGCTCGCCGGCACGGTGGCGTCCGTCGACTGCGCCCTGCTGCTGCTGTCCTACAACGACGAGTCCTGGATCGACCTCGAGGATCTCGAGCGCATGTGCTCGCACCACCAGGAGGTGGTCACCCTGTCCTTCGAGTCCGCCCGCTACGTCGGGGCACGCATCGGGATCCACGATCCCTCGGGCGTGAAGGTGGGGACGGTCTCGCACCTGTACAACCGCGAGCACCTCGTCGTCGCCGGAGCTCCGTCTGCGGTGCGACGTGCGGTCGTTGCGGCACGCGAGGTCCAACCGCGAGCCCGCCTCTCGGATCGTCGCTGAGCCGATCCGTCCCCCCGGCGCGCCCGGCGTCCCCGGTGCCGCACGGGGCGCGCGAGCGGCACCCGGCCGCCTAACGTGCCCGTCGTGGAGCGCCTCGGCATCACGGTCCCGTTCCCCGACGCCACCCTCGCCGAGCACCGGAGCTGGTACGCGGACGTCCGTCGTGCGGGCTACACCGACGTGTGGTCGGCAGAGGTCGACGGCGTGGACGGCTTCACGCCACTCGCCCTGGCTGCCGCCTGGGAGCCCGAGCTGTCGCTCGGCGTGGCGATCGCTCCGGCGTTCACGAGAGGTCCTGCGCTCCTCGCCCAGAGCGCGGCCGCGATGGCGGAGGCCGCACCCGGGCGCTTCGCGTTCGGGCTCGGGACGTCGTCGGACGTGATCGTCGAGCACTGGAACGGGATCCCGTTCCGCCATCCCTACGCGCGCGTGCGGGACACGCTCGCCTTCCTCCGGCTCGCGCTCAGCGGGGAGAAGGTCCACGCCGAGTTCGAGACGTTCTCCGTGCGCGGGTTCCGCCTTGGTCGTCCACCCGCCGTGCCCCCGCCCCTGTACCTGGCGGCGCTCCGTCCCGGCATGCTGCGCCTCGCGGGGCGCGAAGCGGACGGGGTGATCCTGAACTGGCTCTCGGCCGACGACGTCGGCACCTCGATCGCCGAGGTCCGCAGCGGCGCCGGCGGCGCCGAGCGCGCCATGGAGGTCGTCGCGAGGATCTTCGTGGTGCCCGAGCGCGACCCCGCGCTCGCAAGGGGGATCGCGCGGCGGATGATCGCCGCCTACCTCACGGTCCCCGCCTACGCGGCGTTCCATCGGTGGCTGGGCAGGGCGCCGCTGCTCCAGGGCATGTGGGACGCATGGGCGGCCGGGGACCGCAAGGGCGCGCTCGGCGCCATTCCGGACGAGGTGGTGGACGATCTCGTCGTCCACGGCGACCCCGATGCCTGCCGCGCCCACGTCGCCCGCTATGTGGAAGGCGGGGTGACCGTCCCGGTGCTCATGGTCGTCACCGCCGAGACGCCGCTGCGGGACGCGGTCGTGGCCCTGGCCGGGTGACGATGGACTTCCGGAGGGTTCCCGTCGCCGAGCTCGCGAGGCAGGTGCGCAGCCGAGAGATCTCCGCACGCGAGGTCGTCGCCGCCTCTTTGCACCGCATCGAGTCGCTCAACCCCGAGGTGCTCGCCTTCGTCGCCGTGGACCCCGAGCGGGCGCTCGCGCAGGCCGCCGCGCTCGACGACGCCGTCGCCGCAGGCGGTGATCCCGGGCCGCTCGCGGGCGTGCCGTTCGGCGTCAAGGACAGCGAGGACGCGGCCGGCTACCGGACCACCAACGGCTCGACGCTCCTCGCAACAGCACCGGCCTCCGAGCGCGACTCGCCACTCGTGGCGCGCCTCAAGGCGGCGGGAGCGGTCGTGGTCGGCAAGACCAACCTCCCGGAGTTCGCGTGGAGCGCGCACAGCTCGAACACCCTGTTCGGGACGACCCGAAACCCGTGGTCCCTCGACCACAGCGCCGGCGGCTCCTCCGGGGGCTCCGCGGCCGCCGTCGCGGCCGGGATGGTCCCCCTCGCCACGGGCAGCGACGGCGGGGGCTCGATCCGGATCCCCTCGTCGTGCTGCGCCCTGTCGGGGCTGAAGCCCTCGCACGGGCGCGTCCCGGCCACGGGGCCGAACGCGGGGTGGCTCGGGCTCTCCTCCAAGGGGGTCCTCGGCCGCACGGTGCACGACATCGTCACCGCCTTGGACGCCGTGGTCGGGCCGGATCCCGCCGACCTGCTCGCGCTCCCCCCGCCCGAGGAGCGGTGGACGGACGCGCTCGCAGATCCTCGGGTGCCCTCCCCGGTCGCATGGTGTCCGTCGCTCGGCTACGCCGAGGTCGACCGGTCGGTCCTCGCAGTCGTGGAGCGGGCGGTCGCCACCTTCGAGGCACTCGGCGCAGACGTCGTCGAGGTGCGCACCGTCTTCGACGAGGACCCGCTCGAGGACTGGCTCGCCATCGTGAGCACCTGCCTCCTGCGCACACTCGAGCCGCACGAGGGGAGGTGGGAAGAGGTGACACCCGTGCTCCGCTCGATGGCCGAGCACGCGCGGTCGCTCCCCGCACTGCGGGTGGTCCGCGCCCTCGACCGGTGCCACCAGATGCGCGCGCGTCTGGTCGAGCTGTTCGACGAGTTCCGGCTCCTCGTCACCCCCACGACGGCGGCCCCGCCGCCGCCGAACGCGCTCGGGGGACGAGGCGTCGTGAACGGCAACGTCGACCCGAACTGGGTCCGGCTCACGTACCCGTTCAACATGACGCACGCTCCCGCAGCCACCGTGTGCGCGGGGCTCGATCCCGACGGGCTCCCGATCGGCATCCAGCTGGTCGGTCCCCCGCACGACGACCTCGTGGTCCTCAGGGCGGCGACGGCGCTCGAAGCGGCGATCGGGTTCGACGCCACGGCACCGATCTGAGCGCGCGAGGACCACGACGTGCCCGAGATGCCCCAGATGCAGGCCCTCGCCGAGCGGCTCGACGCGGCCCTCGCAGGCACGGTGCTGGTCGGCGCCGACCTCCTCGGGTTCGCGAGCTTGAAGACGGCCGAGCCCCCGCCGGACGTGCTCGTCGGCCGCCGGCTCGACGGGGTGGGCCGGCGAGGGAAGTTCGCCCTCCTCGTCTTCGGCGGCGGGTTCCGGGTCGCCCTGCACCTGTCGCAGGCCGGGAGGGTCGACCTCGAGGAGCCGCCCAAGACGACCCGCCCGCGCGGCGCGCTGGCCCGCCTCACCTTCGGCCGGGAGGCGGCGACGGAGGCGGCCGCGCGCCGGGGCGAGGTCGCCGTCCTCCTCCGGGAGCACGGCACCCAGCGCAAGGCGGGGTGGTGGGTGCTCGCTCCGGGTGACGAGGGGCCCCTCGGGGCGCTCGGGCCCGAGGCGGACAGCCCCGAGTTCGCCGAGCGCCTGGCGGAGGAGCGCAGCGGGAGGCGGCTGTACACCTGGCTTCGCGACCAGCGCGTCGTCGCGGGGATCGGGCGCGGCTACGCCGACGACGCCATGCACCGGGCCCAGGTCTCCCCCTTCGCGTCGGTCGGCTCGCTCGACGCCCGCACCCGGGAACGCCTCCTCGACGCCGTGCGCGAGGTGCTCGCCGAAGGGCTCGCCGCGGAGCGGACGCGTACCGGGGGGCTGTCGGCGCCGCGCCTCGGCGAGCACTTCCGCATCCACGGCCGCGTGGGGACGCCCTGCCCCCGCTGCGGCTCGCCGATCCGCCGAGTGTCCTTCGACACCTACGAGGTCGCGTACTGCACCTGCCAGACCGCTGGCGCGGTCCTCGCCGACCGCAGGTTGTCGCGCCTCTTGCGCTGATCGCCTGGTCCCCCGCGCGGCTCACCGCCGGCGTCGCCGCGGGTCCTCAGCTCCCGTCGCCTGCAGCGAGCACCGACGCGTACTTCTGCAGGGCGGCTTCCCGCCGCGTCGGGACGTGCTCGGTGGGGACGTCGGTCGCCTCGTAGCGCCGCAGGGTGTGCCGGGCAACCGACTGGCGATGGACCTCGTCTGGCCCGTCGTAGATGCGGGCGGCACGGGCCGCGCGGTACATCGCCTCGAGGGGGAGGTCGGAGGAGTACCCGAGCGCCCCGTGGACCTGGATCGCACGGTCGATCACGTTGTGCAGGACCGTCGCGCCGAAGTACTTGATGATCGCGATCTCGTCGCGCGCCGCTGCTGCACCCTCCCGGTCGATCTTCCAGGCGGCGTGGAGGGTCATGAGGCGGGCCGCGGTCATCTCCGCCAACGAGTCGGCGACCCAGTTCTGGACCGTCTGCTTCTCCGAGAGCAGCGAGCCGTGGGCGTACCGGGAGACCGCCCGCTCGCACATCATGTCGAAGGCGCGGCGGGCCTGGCCGATCCACCGCATGCAGTGGTGGATCCTGCCTGGGCCGAGCCGTGCCTGCGCGAGCCGGAAGCCCTCACCCTCGCGGCCGACGAGGTTGGCGACAGGGACGCGGACATCGCGGTACTCGATCTCGGAGTGGTTGCCGAGCTCGCCCGGCTCGGGGTCGGGGTGGTCCATCACGGGGATGTCGCGCACGATCGTCACGCCGGGCGTCCCCGCCGGGACGATGATCATCGAGGACCCCCGGTACGGGTGGACGTCAGGGTCGGTGACCGCCATCACGATGAGGAAGTCGGCAGCCGAGCCGTTCGTCGTGAACCACTTCCTTCCGTTCACGACGTACTCCTCGCCGTCCCGGACGGCCCGCGTGGCGAGCAGCGTCGGGTCCGACCCGGCGGTCGCCGGCTCCGTCATCGAGAAGGCGCTGCGGAGCCTGCCGTCGAGGAGCGGCTCGAGCCACTGGGACCGCTGGTCCTCCCGTCCGGTCTCCTCGATCCCGATCGCGAGGAGCTCCGCGTTCCCCGAGTCGGGCGCGTTGTTGCCGAAGACCACGGGCCCGAGGGGCGACTGCCCGAGGATCTCGTGCATGAGGCCCAGCCGCACCTGACCGAACCCGGTGCCCCCGAGGGAGGGCGGGAGGTGGGCGGCCCACAGCCCCCTCGCCTTCACCTCCTCTTGGAGCGGGCGGAGCAGGCGCAGCAGCTCGCCGCGCTCGAGGGCGAGCGTCTCGAGGGGGAGCACCTCGGCCCGGACGAACTCGCGCATCCACTGGAGCTGCGCCTCGAACTCCGGGTCAGTCGAGAAGTCCCAGGCCATTGCCACCTCCGCTCACGTCCACCGTGGCCCGGCCCGCCGGCACCCGCTCCGCGGCGCGTTCGAGCAGGTCCCACGGGCCCCGCAGGTGTCCGTGCCGCGCGCGCAACGGCGCCCATGCCGCCGCCGCGGCGGCCGCCAGCACGCCGAGCGCGACGAGGACGCCCGACGGCCAGTCGTGGCCGAAGGAACGCAGGATCCCGAGGACCGACGACGCGCCGATGAGGGTCTCGGCCACCGCGAGCCAGACGACCGCACGCCGGGTCCACCCCGTCGCGACCGGCGAGAGCACGACGAGGCCCCACGTCAGGTACCACGCCCACAGCACGGGACCGAGCAGGGCGAGCAGGAGGAGCGTGAGACCGAGCGCGCGCACGGCACCGAGACGCGGGGACCGCCACAGCAGCACGGTGCCGACGGCGACCGCGACGACGACCCCTGCGACCGAGGTCACCGACCGGACCGAGGACAGCGCGACGTCGACACCGCCGAGGTGGAGGAGCCCAGCCAGCACGTGGGCGGCCGCGTCCACCGGCGTGACCCCCGTGGAGACCTTGTCCGAGGCCGTGAAGGTGAGCACCCAGCCCCATCCCACGCCGGAGACCGCGGAGAGGACCGCAAGGGTGGCCGCGCCCACGCCGAAGGCGCCAAGGGTGCGCAGGATGCGCTCGGGGAGCCGTGCGTCACGCGCCCAGTTCCAGCCGATGACGACGATCCCGAGCACGGCCGGCGCCTTCACCCCGGCAGCGAGCGCACAGAGCGCGATGCCCGGAACCGGTCCCACCCGCTTCCAGGCGGCCAAGCCGGCGAGCAGGAGGCCGACCATCAGCGCGTCGTTGTGGGCGCCGCCGACCAGGGTGGAGAGGACGACGGGGCTCCCGGCCCCGAGGACCGTCGCCGTCCCCGGGTCGCGCCCCATGCTGCGCGCGAGGGTCGGGAGCGCCCACACGATGAGGGCAACCCCCGCCACCGACAGGGCGCGCAGGAGGAGCAGGTCGACGAGGACGTGGTGCCCGGAGAGCTGCGTGACCAGCCCGTCGAGCGAGAGGAAGGTCGGCCCGTAGGGCGACGGCGTGTTCGCCCACAGCGGTCCCGCGAGGAGGTTGAACCTGGTCGCGCCGAGGACACCGGGCCCGTAGACGTACGGGTCGATGTGGAACGTCACCATCGCGCCCTGCCCCGCGTAGCTGTAGACGTCGCGGCTGAACAGCGGCGGCGCCAGCACGAAGGGCACTGCCCAGACGGCGATCACCTGCACGAGGGACGCGACCGGGACCCCCGGGTTCCGTCCGAGCGCCCGCAGCAGGCGCCACCAGATGGCGCAGAGGGCGGCGAGGCCGCCGTAGACCCCGAGGACGCTCAGGGCAGGTGCCCGATCGGAGCTGGCCCCGATGAACCCGAGCGGACCGCCCGGGGTCCCGAAGAACCAGGCGCCGGGCAGGTGCGAGACGAAGCTCGAGCCGCCGGTGACGGCACCCACCACGGTCACGAGGCCTGCGAGGGCGCCCGCGACGGCGTAGCGCCGCAACGGCGGCGGCTCGCCCTCCTGCCGGCTGAGCTCGGCGGCGATGCGACGCTTCAGTTGCACAACCATTCCTGCCCCATTCTTGTCGACCGGCATCTTCGGTCGCCATGAACGGACCCCCTCGATTTCGCCGAGAAGACCTGCCCACGATGGGTCGCGCCGGACCCCGGTCCCGGCAGGCTCAGCGGTCCTCGCCCGTCCCCCGGGTCCCCGGCGGACGTCCGCTCCGGCCCACCACGAACCGCCATTGCCGGCCCGGCGACCCGAGGGCGCCCGGGAGGGTTCACGCGGCGCGCACCGGGGTAGAGCCCGGTGCGAGAAGTGCCAACGGGGTCACTTCCTACATGGAGGTACACGCGTGCTGCTCCTGCTTGCATTCTTGATCGTGTTGCTGTTCTTCGGTCTGGGATTCGCCCTGCACTTCCTCTGGATCGTCGCGGTCATCTTCTTCGTGCTCTGGCTCGTGGGGTACGCGATCGGCAGGGGAGAGAGCGCGGGGAGGCACCGCTTCTACCGGTGGTGACGCCTCCTCGAGGTGCCGCCGCACGCCGGCCTCCGGGCCGGCGTGCGGCGCGTCTGGGCACCGGTGCGGAGGCGGTGACGCGAGAATGGGCGGATGGACAGGATCGGCGTCGTCGACACGATGTTCGCCCGCTACGACATGGGCGCCGAGGCGGTCGACGAGCTCCGGAGCTGCCCCGGTCACGGTGAGCGGTTCGAAGTCGTGCGGCGGACGGTACCGGGTTTCAAGGACCTGGCGGTCGCGGCGAAGCGGCTCATCGAGCTCGACGGGTGCCGCATCGTCGTCGCCCTCGGCATGCCGGGCAAGGCGCCAGTCGACAAGACGTGCGCGCACGAGGCCTCGACGGGGATCATGATGGCCCAGCTCATGACGAGCACCCCCATCCTCGAGGTGTTCGTCCACGAGGACGAGGCGGAGGATCCCGCCGATCTCGTCCCGGTCTTCGTGGACCGCTCCCGGAAGCACGCCCGCAACGCCTACTGGATGCTCTACGAGCCAGAGCAGCTGGTGCGCCGCGCCGGACAAGGCGTCCGCCAGGGCTTCCCGGACGCCGGGCCGCTGCCCGCTGGGCCCGCTCGGGGCGCGGGGGGCTCAGGCTAGAGCTCGACCACCATCGTCGGTGGGCGGGAAGGCCGACAAGTCCATCGTGAAGTGGCGCCGGTCGATGGTGGTGCTCGCCTCGGCCGGCGGCAACAGCGTCGAGGCCATCGCCCGGTTGGTCCAAACCTCGCCCGACCGGGTGCGCGAGGTGATCCACCGGTTCAACGAGATGGGCATGGCCTCCTTGAACCCCAAGTGGGCGGGTGGCCGTCCCCGCCGGATCACGACTGACGACGAGGTCTTCATCGTCAAGACGGCCAAGGCCCGGCCCGATGCGTTCGGGCTGCCCTTCATCCGCTGGAGCCTGCGCAAGCTGGCGACGCCCCTCGCCGACAACCCACTGCGGCGGGTCATGGTCGGCAGGGAGCGCCTGCGGGCGCGTGGGAAACGATCTCCTCTTCGTCACCGTGAGGCAGAAGAAGAGGTCGACGACACCCTCGCCGCATGGAAGCAGATCCGCCCAGAGGGGGACGGCAAGACGATCTAACTAATTTAGGTGATCTTGGACAACCTCTCAGCCCACAGGGCGAGAAGATCCGCACCTGGTGCGAGCAGCATGCCGTCGAGCTGTGCTTCACCCTACAGCTCGTGGGCCAACCCAATCGAGTGCCAGTTCGGTCCGCTCCGCGAGTTCGTGCTCAACAACTCGGCCCATCCGAGCCATCTCGACGTGGCGACCAAGACCCACGCCCACCGCCAACACCAAGCACCCCGGCGTCCTCAAGGAGGCTCCTGGCCTCGCCTACAATGCCTCGACCGCGGTGCGCGAACCTGTATGGTCAGAGCACTAGCTCGGTCGAGCGACCAAATGGTGGAGCAGCCGGCGGGCGTCTGCGAGGTGGTCCGCCTGAATGAGTTCGACGAGGGGTCCAGCAAGGATGGCGTGCCAGTCGATCGACTCGGTTGACCGCCCGGAGGCCCTGACCTCGCGCCGAGCGTCTGCGAGGACCTCGGCGAGCTCTCCGAGCTGGTCGCCGATGGTATCGGCGATCTTGCGTCGGAGCCAGATGGCGAGAGCGGGGCTCGCGCCACCGGTGGACACGGCAATGGTCACGGCTCCGTCGCGGTGGATGGCGGGCAGTAGGAACGTGCAGTGGGCGGGGTCGTCGGCGCTGTTGACCCACACACCGGCGGCCTTGGCGTCGGCTACGACGGCCGCGTCGACCTCGGGTAGGCCGGTGGCGGTTATCACGAGGCGGTAGTTAGCTGCCTCGCCGCGCTGGTAGGGGCGGTGCTCGATCGCCACGTGGCGTTCAGATGCGACCCCTCCGATGGCAGGGTCGACCTTCGGCGCGACAACGGTCACGTGGGCGTCGGCGTGTGCCAGCCCCTCGATCTTGCGGCTCGCCACGCGGCCGCCGCCCACCACGAGGCACGGCTGGCCGGCGATCACCAGGCTGACGGGATAGACGGCAGGGTGGTCTGCAGGCATCGTCTCAGGGACCCCCGATCGGCGATACCACCGGTTCGGCGAGCAGCGGCTCGCCCACCATGCCCGCGGCGACGGTCGCGTTCGTGCCCTCGTCGACGAGCACGAAGCTGCCGGTGATCCGGTCCTTGCGGTAGGGGTCCACCGCCAGCGGGACGGCCGTCGTGAGCTGGACCGTGCCGATGTCGTTGTTGGCGAGCTCTGCGGCTGGCTCGACC
>Ga0209061_1000348_pt1 | contig 129685 bp, 122 predicted proteins | sample Coa_R1_10_FD_187157 | JGI IMG/M metagenome (GOLD analysis project Ga0209061, IMG submission 187157) | Surface soil microbial communities from Centralia Pennsylvania, which are recovering from an underground coalmine fire - Coalmine... | ecosystem: Environmental > Terrestrial > Soil >... | reverse complement strand
TGGCCGAACAGCACGACGAATGGGCCGAAGGCCGCCGCTACCTCGGCCTCGACGTCCTGGCCCGATCCCGCCTCACCCTCTGCGACACGACACCGGAGGTGACCCAGCCGGCGCTCAGCGCATAACCGCAAAGGAAGGATCACGCGTCAGCCGCCATACACCACGCCACGGGACTTGACCCGGCAGCCCGGCGACACCTGCCGGGCAATCAGTGACCTAGGCGAATTCACTTAATGAGTTGAGCGAGGTTGTGGATGCGTGCTGCTGCACCCCGGCTCGCGGCGGGCCGGTGGCGAGTGGCTCGATAGCTGGGCCGGTATGCGCGGGAGGCCGGGATCAACTTCTTCAACACCGCCGACGGCTACTCGGCCGGTGAGTCCGAGCAGATCCTCGGCGAGGCCCTGGCCGGCGGCCGTCGCGACGAGGCCGTGCTGTCGGTCAAGTTCGGGCTGGTGCTGGAAGGCAACAACAACCACGGCGGCGGCTCCCGGCGCTGGATCAACCGGGCGGTGGAAGGATCGCTGCGGCGACTGCGGACGGACTACATCGACGTCTACGAGCTTGGCGTGCCCGACGAGACGACCGACCTGGACGAGACGCTCGGGGCGCTGACCGACCTCATGCGGGCCGGCAAGATCCGCTCCTTCGGTACATCGAAGCAGCCCCCGTCCCGGCTGGTGGAGGCCCGTGCGCTGGCCGAGCGACGCGGCCACGGCTTCTTCCGCACCGAGGAGGTACCGTACTCGATGATCAACCGGGCCGTCGAGTACGACCTGCTGCCCACCTGCCAGCGCCTCGGGACCGGGGTGCTGGCATTCGGCGTCCTGGGCGGCGGATGGTTGTCCGGCCGCTACCAAGACGCCTCCACCGCGCGCGCTGCCGCCTCGTCGGTCCGTGCCCGCCTGTCGCGCATGGACGCGAGCGCCCCGGCCAACGCCGCCAAGCTCGCGGCAGTCCGGGCGCTCGGGCAGGTCGCGCAGAAAGCGGGCCTGAGCCTGGTCCAGATGGCCACCGCCTTCGTCCTGCGGCACCCCGGCGTGAGCTCGGCCGTCATCGGCCCCCGCACGCCGGACCACCTTGAGGGCTACCTCGCCGTCGAGGGAGTCCGCCTTGACGACGACGTACTCGACCAGATCGACACCGTCGTGGCGCCCGCAGCGAGTATCGACGTGGCCGACACCATGTGGCAGCACGGTACCCGCGCTCTCCAGCCTTCCCGCCGCCGCCGCGCCTGACAGCCGGAGAAGGGCAGGCAATCGCCCGCGGCCATCGCCCAGGCCCTGCCCTGCCGGTCACGTCGCGCAGATCAGCGGGCGTGGCCCGGGCATGGCGAGCGGTCTGCATAACCGCTCCCCGCGGCCCCGTCCGTGGCCATCTCCGCCCGTCCGCAGGCTGGTCACCGGCTCTTGTGGCTGACTCTCGTCCGCGGCCGGGGATCGGCTTGACCTGCCGGGCGGAGCCGGGCCGGGTCAGGAGGCGGGCTGCGCGGCGAGCCAGGCCCGGTATGCTGCGTCGTCGGCGTCGATGGCTTCCCGGAGCGCGGTCCCTGTCAGCCGCCGTGCGCGCTGCTTGGTGGCCGCGTGCGCGTCGAGGTCGAGCCTGGCCAGCTCAGCGGCCGCGGCGGCGGCGGCCTCGGCTAGCTCACCGGCAGGTACCACCCGGTCCAGGAATCCCGCGGCGACGGCGTCCTCGGGCGGGAAGACCTCGGCGAGGACGACGGCCCGGTTGAAGCAGGCCGGGGTCAGGCGCTGGCGGCAGATCTCCACCGCCGCCCGCGGCATGGTCATGCCGATGGCGACCTCGTTGGCCGTGATCTTGTACGGGCCGCGGGCTCCGATGCGGTAGTCGCCGGACAGCGCCAGGAACACGCCCATCGCCACGGCGTGGCCCGTGCATGCCACCAGGACTGGAGCCGGGAAGGCCAGCAGCCGCGCCGCCAGGTCGAATCCGGCGCGCAGCAGATCAGCCGCCTCCGTGCCGCCAGCCCGCAGGACCGCCAGGTCGAAGCCCGCCGAGAACACCCCCTCCCGGCCGGTCAGGACCACCAGCGCCCGGTCGGCCTCGGCCCGATCGAGGGCGGCGCCGAGCTCGGTGAGCATCGCCAGCGACAGCACGTTCACCTTGCCGTCGTCCAGCGTGATCGTCGCGACCGCATCGTGCAGCCGGTAGGTGACCAGCGTGCCCATGATTGACCTCCGTCTCTGGCCAGCCGACTCGCAACTGCCGGGTATGGGATCGGCGGGCCGCCGCAGCAGGCACCGAAGAGTGCAACATAGCGTATCATCGTTTCGAAACATAGTTATGATTAACCGGGCCCGCTTGCCGCAATCGTCTGCTCCAGCGGATGTCCTCGGACGCGAAGGGACTCGCCATGTACCTGCCGGGAGTCGGCTCACGCGGCTACCGTCCTGAATCAGCCGGCCTGGCCGCCAGCGGCTGCCTCCACGCCACGCCGTCACCACGCAAGGCCGCTCGATGGCACGACACCGGGGCTGTTCCGGCTCGCACCGGCTGCAAGGCTCATTCCCGCCCCGGCCGGGGGACCGGCCGGTGACGATCACGCGGGCGCGGCCAGACGAGGGTGAGCGACCGCCGGACCGGCCCGGCACGTCATGCGGGCAGCGGCGCTCATTGCCCGAGCCAGCGGGCTCAGCCCGGCAGGCGGTGCGGATCAGGCCGGCCTGCGCGGCCGACAGGCCGGCGCTGGCCGAGATGCTGTCCCGCTGCACGGTCAGGACCCGGTCGCTGCGGTTTCTCGCGCCCTTGCCGTCCTTCCCCGAGCCTTACCTCACCGAGGCCCTGTCCGGGCATCGGGAGCACTTCGCGCTGGTCGCGGCCACGCCCGCTTCCGTCGTCGCCCTGGCGAGCTGCCGCGCCATAGCTGGTGGCACCGCTGAGCTGGCGGTTCTGGTCGAGGACTCCCTGCAGCGGCAGGGAATTGGCGCCTGCCTCCTGAGCAGGCTCATCGAGCATGCCGACCGGAGCGGCCTTCGGACGCTGAGGGCAACCTTGCTAGCCGAGCAGGCCTGGATCGTGCGGTCGCTCCGCGCCTACGGGACGTGCGCGGCGGTGATAAGCAACGGCGTTCTCGAGGTCACGGTGCGCCGTACACGTCCGACCTAAGGAGAGGTCGAGATGCTGGATGTTGAAGACCATGATGGCGTGAGCGTGGTGCGGCTGCGGCATGGCAAGGTCAACGCACTCGACCTGGAGCTGGTGCGCGCCGTCACCGCCGCGGTGAGGGACATGGATCCAGGCCGGGCGCTGGTGATCACCGGGGCCGGGTCGGCCTTCTCGGCCGGCGTCGACCTGCGCCGGCTGGCCGACGGCGGGCCGGAGTACGCCAGGGAGTTCGTTCCGGCGCTATCGGGAATGTTCCTGGCGATCTTCGAACACCCGGGCCCGGCGCTGGCGGCCGTCAACGGCCACGCGATCGCGGGCGGATGCGTGATGGCGGCCGCCTGCGATGTGCGAGTGATGGCCGCGGGGACGATCGGCCTGACCGAGGTGAGCGCCGGCGTCCCCTTTCCCCCGGTGGCCCTAGAGATCATGCGGCACGCGACCGGGCCGGCGCTCGGCGAGCTCGTGCTCACGGCCGCGCCGCTGGATGCCGCCGCGGCGCGATCGGCCGGCCTGATCCACGCAGTCGAGGCGCCCGAGGAGCTGCTGGACTCGGTGATCGCCCGGGCGCGGGCGATGCTGCGGCTACCGGCAGCGGTGTTCGCGTTCAGCAAGCGGCAGCTGCAGCGGCCCGCCCGGGAACGAATCGCGGCGGCCGGAGCCGACGCCGACGCCGTGCAGGCGATGTGGGAATCGCTCCCAGCCCGGCAGGCCGTGGCCGCCTACCTCGACGCCCTCGGGCGGCGGTAAGCCCAGGCCGGCAGAGGGCTAGCCAGCGTCGCCATCAAGTGGCATGGACACGCCCGCACGGCCTGGACCGGGCGGCCTGCCGGCCCACCATGACGTACGTGGCATGAACCCAGAGGCTGATCGAGTACTGCTGCGTGGCGCGCGAGATGATCGTGAGGAGCAGAGAGGGCCGCGCCTGGTCGAGGCGATACGTAACGGCGCCGCGCCGCACCTCACGCCGCGCGGAACTCCGGACGCTATCGGATTCTGGTTCCGTAACGAGGTTAGATGCTCCCGGTAGGATTCGACGGTGCCCAGAGCCAAACAGCGCACCGAGCAGCTGCGCGGGCACATCGTGCAGACGGCGGTCGCGATGCTGGCCGCAGACGGGGTCGGGGCGTTCACCACCCGGAAGGTTGCCGAGCAGGCCCGTACGTCGCCGCCAGCTGTCTACGAGCTGTTCGGCGACAAGGCCGGGCTCGTCCGAGAGGTGTTCTTCGAGGGCTTCCGGCTCCTCGGGGAGCGTTTCGGGAGGCTGCGGGAGTCGGATGATCCGCGCACCGACCTGATCCGCGCGGTTCAGGCGTTCCGGGTCTTCGGCCGGGACAACCCGGTGCTGGCACAGGTCATGTTCTCCAGGCCCTTCGCGGACTTCGATCCCGGCCCGGCAGAGCTGGAGGCCGGGGCGACTACCCGGGAGTTCATCGTGCACCGGGTCCGGCGCTGCATCGACGCCGGCGTCATCGACGGCAATGAGACCGACATCGCCCACGCGCTGCTGGCCTTGGCCCAGGGGCTGGCAATGCAGGAGGCTGCCGGGTGGCTCGGCTCCTCCAGGGCGTCGGTGAACCGCCGGTGGGATCTGGCCGTCCGCGCCCTCCTCGCCGGCCTCAGCCCGGCACAGGGCTGCGCCAGCAATCAAGCTTCAGATGACGGTGCCTGCTGAGCGATCCGCTACGTCAGGGTGTCCCTGCCTCCTCCGGCGTGATCGACGCCACGATGCGCCGCCTGTCCTGCTGCTGGAGGATGGGAGCATGATCCTCGACAGCTGCGACATGCCAATCGTGCTGGCCCCGCTGGCGGGCGGGCCGTCCACGCCGGAGCTGGCCGCTGCGGTGAGCAACGCGGGCGGGCTGGGCTTCCTCGCCTCCGGCTACCTGTCAAGCGCCGAACTGGCAGAACGGCGCCGTCGGGTGGACGAGCTCACCGGCCGGCCGTTCGGGGTGAACCTGTTCGTTCCCGGGCCAGCCGGAGACGCCTCCCGGGTGCGCCAGTTCGCGGCGGAGATGGAGGCCGACGTTTCTGGCGTCGGCGCGCGGCTGGGTGAGCCCCGGCACGACGATGACGACTGGGATGCCAAGATCGGTTACCTGATGGGTGCTCCGGCGGCCGTGGTGTCGTTCACGTTCGGAATCCCGGGTGAGGATGTCATCGCCGGGCTGCGCGCCAGGGGAACCGAGGTCTGGGTGACGGTCACCAGCCTGGACGAGGCGCGCCGCGCTACCGCGGCGGGCGCGGACCTGCTGGTCGCGCAGGGGTACGAGGCGGGCGGACACCGGGGCGGGACGAGCGACGCCCCCGAAGAGGCGGTCGGGCTCATCGCGCTGCTGCAGCTCATCACCGCGCGCGTGGCCACGCCCGTCGTGGCAACTGGCGGCATCGCGACGGGCCAGGCGATCGCTGCGGTGCTGTGCCTGGGCGCACGGGCTGCCGCCCTCGGAACGGCGTTCCTCGACTGCCCGGAGGCGGCGACCGCACCGGTGCACCGGTCCGCGCTGCACGATGACGCCCCGACGAGACTCACCCGCGCGTTCAGCGGCCGGACCGCGCGCGGGATCGAGAACGGCTTCCTGCGCGCCCATTCGGAATCCGCCCCGGCAGCCTACCCCGAAGTGCACCACCTCACATCGCCCATGCGGAAGGCGGCCCGCCAGGCTGGCCTTGCCGACTATGTGAACCTGTGGGCCGGGCAGGCCTACCCGCTGACGGCCGCGGTTCCCGCCGCAGACCTCGTCCGTGACCTCTGGGAGCAAGCGCAGGCCGCCCTTGGCCGGGTGGCAAGCCACTTCTCCCAGCCGTAGCCCGGCGCTGCTGGGGCGACGCCGATCCTTGCTTGGGACGTTAGCCCGCGCACTAATCTGGCGCGAGGGTCTTGATCTTCGAGTTGCGCCTGACCTGCCCGCCAGCCCTTTGGGATGCGGGCACCTGACATTGCTGCGGCAGTTTTCTCGGGCGAGGTCACGTTCCGGGCGGCCTGACACTCTAGTAAGCGACGCCGCCGTCGGTGGCGCCGGTCCTGAGTTGCGGGAGGGTCCCGTCTGGTATGCGGTACTGGCCGACAGGGGGCAACGTGGTGGCCGTGACGGTTGGCCCTGAGGCGGGGGCGTTGCCCGCGGGCTCAGGCGGGCTGCGCGACGTGGAGTTCGCCACGTTCTTCCGGGCCGAGCACAAGAAACTGATCAGGTTCATGATCGCCAGCGGCGCCAGCGACGACGAAGCCGCGGAGATCGCGCAGGTGACGTTCGTCAAAGCGTTCGAGGACTGGGATGTGATCCGGGCGCCGCGCGCATGGATCCGCCGGGTCGCGGTCAACGAGCTGACCGCTGCCCGGCGGGCGGCTCGCCGGGAGACGCCGCAGGCCACGCCACCAGAGGCGCCGGTGCCGGTATCGGCGGCCCTCGCGGCGGAGCTGAGCGAGGAAGCCCGCCGCGTGCTGGCGGCATTGCAGACACTGCCGCCGAGACAGCGCCAGGTCATGGCCTGGATCATCGACGGTTTCGGCGCCGCCGAGATCGCCAGGGAGCTGGGGATCAGTCCGGAATCAGTGCGGCAGAGCCACGCCAAGGCCCGTAAGAACCTCGGCCGGTTCTACGGACGGAGGCCCCAGCGATGATCAGGCGGTTGCGCTGTGTTCTGGGCGAGAGGGCCTTCAGTGGGGGGACCCGCAGCACGGCGGCTGACGCCGCCGTCTGCCGCGGCATGGCCGACGTGCTGGCCGCGCTGGACAACGTCATCGATGACGAGGCGGCACTGGCAGCCATCTACGCCGGCATCGGTAGCAGCATGCCCGGCGAGGCCGGCGGCGCGGCCGTCACGAGACCCCGGGCCGGTCGGCCGGCCGCTTTCCGGGGGCTGCTGGCGCCTCGGCGGCATGTACTACGCTCGGCGGCCGGGGTGGCGGTGGCGCTGGCCGCAGGTGCGGTGGCACTGGTGGCTGTCGAGTTGCCCGGTGCGGGCCAGGGCACCGTGGCCGGGGCCGTCGACACCGCGTATGTGGTGAAGCGCGTCGACAGCGCTCTGCGCGTGGCCGGTCCCGGCGCGATCGCGCAGATGATCGTCACCACTCGCGGCGCTGGCGGCACGACCACGGCGCAGGAGTGGTCCTACGGTGACCAGTGGCGCTCGATCACCAACTCGCCGGCCGGGCAGCCGGCTTACGACGAGGGCCTGAGCCGCGGAATCTATACGGTGGTCAGCTATCCGGCTCGGGACTGGGCGCGCCAGCGCGAATCCGGCCGCGTGGCTGCGCCGGCGCTCGGTCCGAGCGGCTGCGAGCCTGCTATCGCCGGCTTCCCCCTGTTCCCTTCCGGGCTGCCCGTCATCGATGTCCCGGCCGGTTCGCTGACTACTGCTGTGGCCAGGAATCTGCGCGCCGCGATCTCCTGCGGCGCCCTGGCCTGGGCCGGCCGGCAGCGGGTGGACGGGATCGAGGCGATCAAGCTGACCAGCCGCGCGGGCAGCCCGATCGCCGAGACGATATGGGTCAGCCCAGGCACGTACCTGCCGGTTCGCGTGGTCATGCGCGCGGCCTCCGGCCAGCCGGGCCCCTTGCAGGCAGCGGACATCACCTGGCTCGAGCCCACCGCGCAGAACCTGGCCAGGCTCACCGTGCCCGTGCCCGCCGGATTCCGCCAGGTCCGACTCGGGCAGATCCTGCACCACCTCCTGCCCGGCCCGGCGAAGAGGCTTGAGCCGACTTCCTGACCGGAAAGTTGAGGGCCGCGATGAACGATGACAGCAGGCACAGTCGACGGTGCTGGCTACGGCGCGGCACCGGAGCCCTGGCCGTCGCCGTCGCCCTAGTGACGGCGGCCTGCAGCGGCAACTCGTCCACGGGTAGCTCCACCGCCACACCCACCGCGGGTGGCGGCGCCAGCCCGTCGCCTAGTCCGAGTGGCTCATCCCCGGCGGTGCGGCCGATCAGCCAGCAGAAGCAACTCGCCTACTCGGACTGCATGCGCTCGCACGGCGTGCCCGGCGTGCCGACATCCTTTCCCAGTCCCGCGCTCGGAAAGCCCCCGAGCAAAGGCGACTTCAAGGCGGCCACGGCTACTGGCCCCGGTCCGGGGTCACCCGTGTGGCAGGCGGCGCAGCAGGCATGCCGGTCACTGATGCCGACGCCGGTCGAGGTCCGGGGCTAGGCGCGCCTGGGCACTCGTGACCGTGGTGTCGCGGGCCGTGCCTGCGCTGCGAGCCCCGTGGGCGTCGCCGCTGGTTCTTTGCATAGTGGATAGGAGCAGCCGATGTTCTTCCTGACCTACTTGCGGCGCGAGCTGCGGCGCCGGGCGCGCCAGGCCGTTTTCATCGCACTGGGCCTCGCGCTCGGGGTCGGGCTGGTCATCACCGTCGCCGCTGCGTCGGCCGGAGTGAAGAAGGCGGAGGCCGGCGTGCTCAGCGCGCTATACGGGGTGGGCACTGACGTGACCGTGACCGGTGCGGCGCCCGGCCCGCCCAGGCCGGGCAGTAAGTCGAACAATGACCAGAGCAGCTACGGACTCCAGGCGGGCCCGAACGGCGAGACGGAGATCTGTACCAGCAACGGCACGTGCGTCAACGCGGCCGGGAAGACGATCGACCAGCTAACCGCGCCCTACTCGGGGATCAGCGAGTCAAAGGTCGCGCAGGCGGCACGGCTGCCCGGCGTGACGGCAGCAGCCGGCGGGATCGCCCTCACCGACGACACCACGACGTTCGACAGCTCGGGCGGCAGCTCAGTGAGCAGCTTCACGCTGGACGGCGTGGACACCGGCAAGCCCGCGCTCGGCCCGCTGAGCAGCGCCACTCTGATCTCGGGCCGCTCGTTCACGGCGGCCGACGCCGACGCGGACGTCGCGGTCGTGGACTCGGGGTACGCGACGTCGCAGGACCTGAAGACCGGGTCGGCCCTGACAATCGACGGGATCAAGTTCACGGTCATCGGGGTCGTCCGCCAGGCGCAGGCCAGCCGCCCGCCCGATGTCTACGTCCCGCTGGCGCGAGCCCAGGCGATGTCGCTGTATGCCGGCAGCCTGAACGGCGGGGTGACCACGATCTACGTGGCCGCGGCCAGCGCGTCCGACATTCCCTCGGTCAGCAAGGAGATCTCCAGGCTGCTGCCCGGAAGCACCGTGACCACCGAGGCCAGCCTGGCCAGCGAGGTCACCGGGTCGGTGTCAAGCGTGGCCAGGCTGGCGAACGATCTCGGCCGGTGGCTGGCCGTGCTGGTCCTGAGCGCGGCGTTTGCCGTGGCGTGCCTGCTGACGATGGTCGCGGTGGCGCGGCGGGTGGCAGAGTTCGGCACGCTGAAGGCGCTCGGCTGGCGGACCAGGCGGATCGTCGCCCAGGTGATGGGCGAATCGGTGGCGATGGGCATCGCCGGAGCCGCGGTCGGGGTCGGCCTGGGATTCGCGGGCGCGGCGATCATCTCGGTCGTCGCGCCGAAGCTGTCCGCCACGGTCCCCGGATCCTCCGGGGGATTCTCGCTAGCCCTGGGCCAGGCGGCCGGCCCGGGCCTAGGCGGCACCCCGCGTAACCCTGGCTCCACGGGGTCCCACGTGGTGGCCGTGCCCCTGCACCCGTCGGTCACTGGCGGCGTGATCGCCCTCGTCGTGATCCTGGCCATGGCCGGCGGCCTGCTGGCCGGATCGCTCGGAGCCTGGCAGATCGCCCGGCTGCGGCCCGCCGACGCGCTGTCGCGGGTGGCTTGACCCGCCCTTCCATCAGGAGAAGAAACAGGTGTACCAGCTGACCGGGGTGACCAAGGTCTACCACAGGGGCCGCACCACCGTCCCGGCTGTCCAGGAGCTGAATCTGGCCGTGTCCGACGGCGAGTGGCTGGCCGTCCAGGGCCGCACCGGCCACGGCAAGTCCACCCTGCTCAACTTGCTTGGCGCCCTGGACCGGCCCACCAGCGGCAGCATCGAACTGGACGGCACCGCCCTGACCGCCCTGACTGAGACCCGGCTCACCCGGCTGCGCGCCATTTCGATCGGGTTCGTCTTCCAGACCTTTAACCTGATCCCCACCCTCACCGCGGCCGAGAACGTCGAGACCGCCCTGATCCCGCTCGGTACCGGCCAGCCAGCGCGGCGCCGCCGTGTGGCGGCCGCGCTGGAATCCGTAGGCTTGGCCGACCGCGCCGCTCACCTGCCGGCCGAACTGTCGGGAGGGCAGCAACAGCGCGCTGCGATTGCCCGCGCCCTCGTGAAGGAGCCGAAGGTGCTGCTGGCTGACGAGCCCACCGGCAACCTCGACGAGGACACCCGCGACGACATCATCGGCCTGCTGGAACGCCTCTGGCGCGGCCGCGGCCTCACCCTCATCCTGGTCACCCACGACACCGCCATCGCCCGCCGCGCTCAGCGGGTCGGGGTCATGAGGTCCGGCCGCCTCACCATCCAGCGGGCGGGCGGATCCGCGACGGCTCAGAGCTGCTAGCACAGGTTGATCGTCCGGTGGCGTAGCTGGTCCCGGACATCTCGTCGAGAGTCACGGGTGCAGGCGGTGGTCGGCGATGATATCGGCAATCTGGCGGAAGAGGTGGTGACAGTGGGGTGGCTGGCGTGGCCGAGTATCGCCACGCCCGGCTCGAGATATTCCCTGGCCAGGCGCATGGTAGCCCTAACGGCCGGACCGGCCGGGCGTCGGAGTAAGGCCGGTACAGGCATCCTCAGGCACGACCAGCAGGCACCGCATCGGCTGCGGCGGCGACCGGCCGGCAACTGCCGCGCTGCACCGCATCGCCCTCATCCGGTATCCGCAGCCCCTCTTCGACATAGCGCCGCGCCAGGGTCCGAGGCGGCAGATGCGCCCGTCGGGCGCGGGCACTCAGGCGGCTGATCGTGGCAGGAATGGCGGAACCAGGGCACGTGATGCCTGGTCGCGGTGCGCCCAGCCGAACACCCTGCTCAGCAGGAGGTTCCCCTGATTGGGCGTGTCCTCCCAGCGCGCGGCCGGGCGACCTGTTGTCGCCGTTGTAGGTAAACATGCTCGTGTACGGGTCCAGAGCGTCGGGCCAGTCCGGCAACTCACCGGTGGTGTACAGAACGGCCAGCTTCACCGCTGGCCGCGCTGCCCGCGCGTGTCGGCGTTCCCCGGTCTTGGGGCGGCCGATCTGGCTCGGGCTCGGCCGCCGGGACCTGCCGCCGTGATGGGATCAGGGCCGGGCGTCGGCCGCTGCCGCGGCGGCGCCCCTGGGCGTCAAGCCATCCGAGGCCGAGAGTCCCCGAGGCTCACAGGGCGAGAATCCTCCGAAGAACCTGCTCAACCCGCATGAGGGTGCGATCGCTGATGCTGCCGAGGGGCCGGATCATCCGCTCGGCGGGGACTCTCCGGATCTGCTCGCACTGGATGTAGCTGCTGACCGGCAGGACGCCGTCGAGCTCGACGTGTGTTGGGTAGCCGCGCTTGGTCCGGGTTAGAGGCAAGACGACAGGAAGTCCGTAGCGGGCCATCTCGTCGTGGGAGACGATCAGCGCGGGTCGCTGGAACCCCTGTTCGTGCCCGATCGGATTCCCGAAGTCGCACAGGTAGATATCGCCCCGCCTCACAAGACGTCGCTCCAGTCCTCCGCGGGGTCAAGTCCGTCCGCCAGGGTGCCTGCGAGCCGCCGGGCATCGCGCACCAGCGCGGCTTCGGCGGCCCCCATAGTGACGCGCATCTCCTCCCAGAACGAGGCGGCGTCAGCGCGGTCCAGCGAAATCTCGATGGCCCCGGCGAGAGTGGTGTGCTCGCGTCTGGCCAGCAGCGCAAGACGATCGCGTAGCTCGGCTGGAACCTTGATGGTCGTCATCGCCATGACGACAGTATACCAATCGGGCTACCGAACAGGATACTAGCTGGATGTGGTTGCAGTCCACGTCATAGCCAGGCCTCGCCGTCGGCGAGGTCTTTCTCGCCCGGGTGCGCTCGGGCCCAGGTAGCTCGTCGCCGCGGAGAGCGCCTATCACTCGGCGGGCTTCTTCCGGGAGGCTACGAGCCAGGTGGTGGGCGCGTTCGATGGCCTCGTGAAGCTGCACCCTGAGACCCTAAGCGGCACGCTGGCCCGAGTGCCCTGCGGCCGGAAACCGACCGAGATGGCTAGTCCCGGAGCGCCTCCTCGACGGCGCGGCGCAGCCCGGGGTTGCGGGGCAGGCGCAGGCTCTCGAGCCTGGGAGAGTCGAGATGGTCGTGCGCCATCCACAAGCTGTAGAGCAGCAAGGTCACCCCGGCGACGGTCTTCAGCGGGAACCCGCTGAGACTGACCAGCGAACAGGCCGGCAGCGCCTTGTTCAGCATCGGGACGGCCCGGCGGCGCTTGTCGTAGTGCCGGAGGACTGTGTCGCACCGACGCAGCGCCGCCGCGGCCTTCTGCGGGCCCGCCGGGCCAAGCAGGGCGTCGGTCTCCCGGATGACAGCGGCTGTGTCCAGCAGCCCAGCCAGCACCGCCATCCTTCCCTGCCGCACCGCCCTGTCCAGCAGATCGAACGGGTCTGCCCCCAGTTCTTCCAGAAGCTTGGAACCGTGCCTGCCGACCAGGCAGGCTACCTTGTGGATCACCTGCCGCCACGCCCTGGCCAGCAGGTGCCGCAGGGCCGACCACCCCGGGCCGAGCCTGGGCAGGACGTCCTGGAGCCACGGCCCGGCGGCATCGCCGATCCTCCTGATCAGGGCCAGTGTCTGCTGTTCCCAGGACATCAGCTTGCTGAGGGTGCAGACCATGTCGTCGCTGGCGTGGTCGAGGATCTGCTCGACGTAGCGGGTAATGGTCAGCCCTGGAGCTCCGGGGCACGGGCTGCCTGGCTGGGGCTGCCCGCCCGCGTCGGCGGCCCTGCCAAGATCGGCGATGAGCGGCCCGCACTCCGCCCGCACGTCCGGCCCGAGATCGTCGCGCGCGGCCTGACCGAGCCCTCGCACCCTTCCCTGGTCCAGGTACTGCGGCTCCATCTCCAGCAGCAGCGCGGCCTGCTCGGCCACCTTGGCGTCGATCGTGATCGCCACGGCGAGCTTGCTGACTGCGTCATCGTCGAACACCAGGGTGCCATCGCTTTCTGCGGCCAACTGGCCGATGATGATCCGGGCAGCCTCCGCCGACGCCCGGTCGTATCGTTCGGCGGCCGATTCCATCTGAGCCTCGGCCTCAGCGACGGTCACGTCGCCGTCGCGGTAGCGGTTGAGCGCATCGCTGACTGCTGTGACGGCGCCCTCCAGCTCGTCGAGCGCGGGCACCAGCTCGGCTATCTCCACAGTTCCCTCCCGGCCCGGCGCGAGAGCGTCACGGCGGTATCCCGCCAATATCATGGCCGAATGGAGGAAGGACAGGAACCCGATGCTGTCGGCGATGCCCTCGCCACGACCCTCGGGTATCTGACACAGCCTGGCAATCCGTATCCCAAGATCGCGGATCTTCTGTATGGCATCATGACCGCCGAGGGCGTGGCAAGCCAGGAGCACATCCGGGAAGTGGTCCGGTTTGCCTATCTCGACATGGATGGGGCCCGCAAGCTTCCCGCAGGCAGGGTAGCCAAGGTGGAGTCTGTCGCAGACCTGGCCATGGGGCGGCTGCGTAGCAGGCGCCTGCTAGCCGCCCGGGAGGACGTCCGCGCGGCGGCAGACAGTGTGGTCCCGCCAGATCCGCCGCTGGCGATCGAGGGCCATGAGGAGAGAACGCTGGGTGGCGTGGCTATCTGATGACCCTTGCCCGCTTCCGGTGTCACGAGTCGCCGCGAAGCTCACGCGCCTGGTTCTCTCGGGCCTTGCTCGCAACCGCCGCACTGCTCGAACTCGCGTTACCTCGGCCCCCGGCCGCCAGCGCGCGGGCCGCCGAGGACAGCGGCTGACGTCATCGAGGCACCAGGTCGAGCCCGGCTGCCGTCATTGGAGCCTCACCGGTTGCCAAGCGCCGCGGCAATGTCGGTGCTGCTGAAGTCATCGCCCTTATAGAGCAGCGGTTCGCCGGTCTCTTTTGCCAGGGCGTAGGCGAGGCAGTCCCCGAAATTGAGTGAGGCCCTGTGTCCCGAGCCTTTCCCGAAGTCGCGGTAAGCCTCTCGGGCGATGCGAGCCTGGGACAGCGTCACAGGCTCCACGCGGATTCCGGCTTCTGCGATGAACTGGTCGAAGCGGCGTGACGCTACCGGGTCGCGCGCACTGTCGACGACGATAGCTGCCTCTAGGTGGTTGGCTGCCGACATCCGCAGCGACTCGGCCGCGTCGATGGCGTCAAGGTAGATGTCCGCGTCCGCTTCCTGGCGCAATATCGCGATGACGGCGGACGAATCGACCACCGTCATGCCGGCAGCCCGCGTTCGTCATACAGGTAGCTACCGAGCTCGGTGCTGTCGCTGACGTCAGCCAGCCGCGGCGCGGTGTCCCGGGCAATCGCCAGCAGCCGATCCCTGCGGCTGTGCCGCACTCTGGCTTGCTCATGGTCCAGCCGTTCCAGCCGCTCTCTGACTGCCACCTTGACCGCGGCAACCTGAGTTTCCCCGGTGCGGTGTGCGAGTTCCCGGATGAGGTGATCTGTGTACGGATCCTTGATGCTGATCGCCATGTGATCAATCTTTCTATCAACCTTAGCTAGCATTCTAGACGCGGCGGGGTGGGCACCGCAAACAGCGGCACCGCAACCAGCGGCACCGGATCCGTGCTCCAACCCTGGCCTGTCGCTCGTCCGGCTGCGACTCCTGGCTACTCCGGCGCGAAATGACCTGTGGTCACGTCGCCGGTGGCCGTGACCCGGCCGCCTGGGACTGCGCGCTCGCGTAGGCAGCGGGCGTCTGCCCGGTCGCTGCCCGGAAGTCACGGATCAGGTGGGCCTGGTCGGCGTAGCCGAGCCTGGCGGCAACGTCTGCCCACGCCACCGGCCTGCCGTCGCGGACCGCTTCTGCCGCATCCAGCAGCCGGTAGCGGCGGATGACCCAGGTCGGCGGTACGCCCGCATGGTGCAGGAACATTCGCTGGAGGCTGCGCGGCCCGACGCCCGCTAGCTCGCACAGGTCGCTGAGCCTGCGCACGTCCCGGCTGGTCTCGGCCAGCTGGGCGATCCGCGCTACCTGCCGCGCGGCGTCCGCGCGCTCCGGGCGGACCGCGCCCGCCAGGGCAGCCGCCAGCAGCGCGACCCGGGCGGCCTCCTCCGGCTCCGCGGTAATCTGCCCCAGCAGCGCCGCCTCGTCCACCCCGATGGCCTCGCCCAGCGGTACCACCCGGTCGGTGTAATCCGAGGCGGCGCCGGCGACGAACGCGCCGAGCCCGCCCGGCCGGGCCAGCGCCGCCACCGTCCAGCCTGAGCCGGTCAGGTCCCGGCTGCTCAGCCTGCGCGCGACGCCGTACAGGCGCGCCTCGGGCGGCCCGGGCTGCCGCCCGCCCGGCCTTGAATTGGCATGGCCGACGCTGATGTTGGCGCCCGGATGGGTCAGCACCTGCTGCCGGTGGAGCGTGCCTGGCGGCAGGTCCCACCGCACCGCCCAGAACCGGTCGATCAGCCCGTCCAGCGGCGCGCTGGGCGGGTACCGGGTCAGCCGGACCCGCTGGCGCAGCAGCCAGGGGTCGAGGATCCCGCGGCTGTCCCGCTCGACCGGGGCCGGATCTGCGCTCACACCGTGACCCTAGCGCCAGCTCTGACGCGAATGTTCAAGCCCGCGGCCGTGCGCGGCCCCTACCGTGAGCAGCATGACTTCATCACCAGACAGGACCGCCGGCCTGCTCGATGCCGTGCTGGCCGACCTTTCCCGGGTAGTCGGGAACATCACCCCGGCTCAGCTCCACGACCCCACGCCCTGCAGCGAGTTCGACGTCGCGCAGTTGCGCGACCACGTCGTCGGCTGGCTGGCCACCTTCGCAGCGGGGTTTGCCGATCCGGACGGCCGGGCACCAAGGGCGAGCCTGGACGGGTACGTCCCGCCGCAGGACCCGGCCGCCGAGGTGCGCGCCGCTGCCGCCACCATGGGGCGCGCCCTGGCTGCTGGCGCCGCGGCCCGGCCGCTGCGGCTAGGGGAGGCCGCCATGCCCGGCGACATGGCGCTGAACATGATCCTCTGGGAGTACGTGGTGCACGGCTGGGACCTTGCGCGCGCCACCGGCCAGCCGTGGTCGCCGCCGGCCGGGGCGGCGGAGCAGTCGCTGGAGTTCGCGCCCGGCATGCTCACTCCCGACTACCAGGGCGACGGCAAGCCGTTCGCCCCTCGGGTTCCCGTACCGGACTCCGCCCCTGCGCTGGACCGGCTGCTCGGGCTGTCCGGGCGCGACCCCGCCTGGCCCGCCGCAAGCGCCGGGCAGGACGGGAGCTAGGCCGGATATAACGCAGCCGGCCGGGCCCGGCAGCCGTGGGCCGCCGCCGTGGCGTTCCCTGCCCAGGGCCATGACGCTGCCTGTGTGGCCGCGAACCCGGATCAATCCAGCAGGACCGGCAACCTGACCGGGGTCGGTATGGCAGGGTTGACGCCACTGACGTGAGCACGTTCTAGACGGTGCTCGCCGCGGATTCGGGGCTACGGGGAGGAAACTTGACCTTCGCTGACGTCGATCTGGCCCGGCTGCTGATCGCCCTGGCTGTCCTGCTGATCGCCGCCCACGGCTGCGGGAGCCTCTTCGCCCGGTTCGGGCAGCCTCCCGCGATCGGGGAGATCCTTGGCGGGATCCTGCTGGGCCCGACGGCGCTGGCGGCGGTCGCCCCGGGAGTGCAGCACTGGATCTTCCCCGGCACCGGCATGTCGGCAGCGGCGCTGGGCGCGGTCTACCAGCTTGGCCTGCTGCTGCTGATGTTCGCCGCCGGCGCGGAGATGCGCAGGCTGCTGCAGCGCAACGCGGTGCGGACGGTGGGGCTGGTCGCCGGGTTCGGCATGGTGCTGCCGTTCGCGGCAGGCCTGGGCCTCGTCGCCGCCCTGGGCGTGAAGGAGTTCATCGGCCCGGCCGGCAACCACACCGCGCTGATCCTGGTGTTCGGGATGGCGGTGGCGGTCACCAGCATCCCGGTCATCTCCCGGATCATGCACGACCTGAACCTGCTGCCCACCCGGTTCGCCCGGATCGTGCTGTCGGCGGCGGTGATCGAGGACATCGTGCTGTATGTGGTGCTGGCCGTCGCGGTCGGCCTGGTGCAGACCGGCAGCGGTACCGCGTTCGGCGTCCCCGCCGCACTGCGCATCCACACGATCGCGCAGAACAGCGTCTACCACACGATCGCGGCGGTGATCTTCCTCGTGGTCGCGCTCGGCTTCGGGGGGCGCGCCTACCGGGCGCTGCACGGCCTGCGGGCGAACGTGCTCGCCCGCCGTAGCCCGGTGGCGTTCCAGTTGCTGTGGATGCTGGCGCTGTCGGCAGCCGCGCTTGCGCTGGGCCTGGTGCCGCTGTACGGGGCGTTCGCCGCAGGGATCGCGGTGGCGGTCGCCGACGACGGCCTTGTCGCTCAGCCTGGCCGCAACGCCCTGCAGAGGGTCTCGTTCGGGTTCTTCATCCCGGTCTACTTCGCCCTGGTCGGCATCCAGCTAGACCTGATCCACCACTTCAACCCGGTGTTCTTCCTCGGCTTCCTCGCCTTCGCCTGCATCGCCAAGGCCGCCAGCGTCTACCTCGGGGCCCGGCTGTCACGCGAGGACAGGTTCACCGCCTGGAGCCTGGCGGTCGCCATGAACGCCCGTGGCGGCCCGGGTATCGTGCTGGCCGCCACCGCCTACGCGGCGGGAATCATCAACCAGACGTTCTTCGTCAGCCTTGTCATGCTCTCGATCGTCACCTCGCTGCTCGCCGGCTCCTGGCTAGAACGCATCGCCACCCGGCTCGGCGCACCCGGGCGCGAGCCCGAGCAGGCCGGTGCCGAGCTCCCCGGCGAGCTCGGCACCACCTGACCGCGAGCCATCGCGGACATCCCGGCACGACGGCCGTGGCGCGCCTGGCAGGGAAGGTGAGGCCCGAGTGGCTCCGGCTTCCAAGGCGCGCGGCGCATGTGACACAGTCCTGACTGTGCAACAGGGCGATCTGCCGGACTGGCTCCCGGCCTGGTGCCAGGACCACCTGGGCAGCGAGCCCGCCGAAGTGCTCTTCCGGGTGCGGCAGGTCTCGCTGGTGACCGGCCTGCGGCTGGCGGGCGGCCTGGAGGTCGTGGTGAAGGCGCGGGCCGCCGGCAGCCGGGCCGTCTCGTGCGTCGCGGCGCAGGCCCGGCTGGCCGAGCGCGGGTTCCCGTGCGCCCGGCCGCTGACGCAGGTGACCCGTGCCGGGTTGCTGGCCGTGCACGCGGAGGAACACCGGCCCGGCGGGGAGGTGCTGCACGGGGACTCGCCGGAGGTGGCCAGTCGCTGCGCGGAGGTGTTTGCCTGGCTGATGGCCGAGCTGGCGGGCACGACCGTTGCGCCGCCGCTGCCCAACCCCCCCTGGGTGCGGTGGGACCACGCCGGTCCCGGCGTGTGGCCGGCGATCGACTGCCTCGACAGCCGGGACCAGGACCTCGTGCCCGGCTATGTCGTCGAGGCGGCGCAGCGGGCCAGGGGGCGGCTGCTGGCCGCGGGCCTGCCGTGCGTGCTGGGCCACGCCGACTTCGAGGCGCAGAACCTGCGCTGGAACGGCCTGCAGGTGCGGGCGGTGCACGACTGGGACAGCCTGGCGTGGCTGCCGGAGGCGGCGCTTGCGGGAGCAGCGAGCGGGTCGTTTGCCAGCGCCGGGCCGCCGATGCTGGCGCCGGTCGAGAGCTCTGCGGTGTTCCTGGCGGCCTACCAGGACATCCGGGGACGCTCGTTTACGGTCGCGGAGCTGGAGATCGCCTGGGCGGCCAGCGTGTGGATGGCGGCCTACAACGCACGCGAGGAAGCCCTGTACGACGAGGTCACGGTGGGCCGCGATGCGCTCCGCGCCCAGGCGGCCGAACGCCTCCGCCGCGCCAGCGCCTAGCACCGGCAGGCGGCCTCAGCGGCCGCCCTCTCGCCCCGCCCGTCGCGGGTTCAGCGCAGGTCGTCCCACGGCTCACGGAGCCTGCCGTTCTTCGACAGCTCCGGGTCTGTGCACGCGGCGAGGTTGAAGCAGCAGGGCCGTCTCTTCCCGCTCTCCATCTTCGAGAGGCTCACCTCGACCCGCCGCGAGCGGGTGCCAGGGTTCCTCGTGGCGCCGACCCACCGCACCCATTCCCAGCGCGCCATCGGGGTGATCTCGTTCCACAGGCTCTGGATCCCCGGCGGGGCGGCTGCCAGGGCCGCCGCCAGGTCCCGGGGCACGCTCGGCTCCGGCCAGTCCCTGCTCACCACGATGCTGAGAAACGCCGTGTCCCCCGGGCCGACGCGAGCAGCGCGCTGCAGCGCGTCATCGACCCGCATCCAGTGGCCGGACATCCCGTCCGGCTCGAGCACCGACTCGAACCCTGCGCCGTTGATCGTCCCGCGCACGGCCACCTGCCCGCGCGATGGCAGGCTCTTGCTCGCGGCCTCAGGCAGCCGCAGCACGGCCGACGTCCCGATCGCGACGATCGTGGCGTCGAACTCGATGGTCTCGTCTTCCGTGCGCTGGGTCACCGCAGTCCCTCAACTCCCCTTTCCGTACACGGCAAGCCGCCGCCGGCGCCCGTCACATGGTCCGGGCCCTTGCTGACACCCTATAAACCCGGCCCTCAGTCGCGGCGCGCCAGCGCGGGCGGGACCTCGGCGGCCTGCCCGCGTATCTCGCCAGCGACATCGACGAGATCCCGGGCGACCAGCGCGATCACCGCGGCCAGCGGAACCGCCACCCGGAGGGCCCCGCGCAGCAGGTCGTCGCCCAGCGATGCGAACGCCAGGCCGACCGCGGTCAGCCCGGTGAACAGGGCGCTGCTGCGCCCCAGGTAACTGAGGTAAAGGTCGGGCACCCGGAAGAACACGGGCGCAGCGATCAGGACCGCGGCGCCGAGCAGCAGCAGGGCCCGCGTTGTCGGGCTCACCTGCGAGCCCGTCGGCTGGCCGGACACCGCGAACAGGGCGGCCCAGGCCGCTAGGGCCAGCGCGCCGACCACCAGGCAGGTGTCGGCGAGCCTGTTGACCTCGGCGGCCACCGCCTGGTGGATCTCGGCGCGCTTGCTGCCCGCCCGTTCCTGGTACAGCTCGCTCGTCAGGAGCCGGAATCCGGCAGCGAGCCTGCGGCGCGCGAGGACCAGGTAGCACGCGAACCAGGTCAGCCTGCCCGCTGCCACGAGTGCCAGCGCCGCCCACAGGTAAGCCGCCGGGAGCCCGCCCGCCTGCCGCGCGCCCGCCGCACCCGCCGCACCCGCCGCTACCGCCGCGGACACGGAGGCCTGGACAGGCAGTTGCCGTCGTAGCTTGCCCGGCCATGCGGACAACGGCGCCTGGCCAGCGCCACCACCGGGCGCTCGTCCATCTGCGTGACGACCCTCCTGATCGCTGCGAGGTGGTCGAGGGCTCCGGCGAGATCGCCGGCCGCCGTACTGGCCGACGCGAGATCCCCCAGGGCCGTGATCGCGAGCACCTCGTGCGGAACGAGGATCTCAGCTCCCGCCCCCTGGCTGGCGAGCCGCTCGACCGTCTGCAGGCAGACTTCCAGCGCCTGCTGCGCCACTTCTGCGGCCCGCGAGTGCTCTCCCGCGGCCATCAGCCTGGTGGCCTCGGCCCGAAGCTCGCCGATCGCTCCGTACTGCTCAGCGGCCCAGCCGGACAGGCCCTCGGCCGGGGACGACATCATCTGGGTCAACGGGCTCCCGTCCCTCCGCGTCAGCGCACGCGACCCCGGCCCAGGCCGGAGGGCTGCGCGGTAACCGGACCCGACTGCCAGGCGGAGTTACGCCACGTGCGGCAGGCGAGGCTCGGCGGCAGATGAGCGGGTGAAGGCAAGCTATCACCTCGGCGCGGTGACGGTCCGCGCAATGCCCGGCCGCCGCGGCACTACCCGGCCGGCTCGGGGAACAGGCCGACGGCCGGCGCCGACCCGCGCTTCCACACCATCACCGACCGCGTGTACCGGATGACCAGCACGCCGTCCTGGTTGAAGCCGCGCGTCTGGACGGTGACGATGCCCCTGGTCGGGTCGGACGCCGATTCCCGGACCGCCACCACCTCGCTTTCGGAGTACAGCGTGTCCCCGGCGAAGACCGGGCTGGGCAGCTCGATCCGGTCCCAGCCCAGCGCGAAGCCGTTCTCGCTGACGTCCGCCACCCCCATTCCCGCGACGATCGCCAGCGTGAGCATGCTGTTCACCAGCGGGCGGCCCCACTGCGTGCGCGCCGCATAGTGCGCGTTGAAGTGGATCTGATTGGTGTTGTTGGTCAGCAGCGTGAACCAGGTGTTGTCCGCCTCGCTGACGGTCCTGCCGTACCGGCACCGGTAAACGTCCCCCACCTCGAAGTCCTCGAAGAACCTGCCCTGCCACCCCGGCTTGATCGTCATGCCATCCTCGCTCGGTCCGCGACATCACACTCGTCCCCGAGGATCTCACGGCCGTCGCCGCGGCTTCCGGCATCACTCATCGCCATGCGGGTACGCCCGCAGCGAGGCAGCCCGCCACGGCAGACCCGGCGGAAGGAGGCCCGGCGGAAAGATGCATTCAGGATCCAGAACGCAAGACCACGGCGGACTGCCCCCCGCCAGGCCGGATCAGCCCGCCTGGCTCGAACCCGAGCTGGCCACGCTCACCAGGGACAGGTTCTCGGACCCGGCGTGGATCTTCGAGCGCAAGCTCGACGGCGAGCGATGCCTCGCCTTCAGGGCAGGCGGCCGGGCCCGGCTGATGACCCGCAACCGGAACGATGTCACCGGCACCTATCCCGAGATCGCTGCCGCGCTCGACCGGCAGGCGGCATCCGCGTTCATCATCGATGGCGAGATCGTGGCCTTCGAGGGTTCCCAGACCAGGTTCGCCCGCCTGCAGCAGCGCCTGGGCGTCAGCCACCCCGGGCCGGACCTGCTCGCCGAGATCCCGGTGTACTACTACGTCTTCGACGTGCTGTGGGCGGGCGGCCGCGACATGCGGCGGCGCCCGCTGCGCGAGCGCAAGCAGATCCTGCGGGACCTGCTGGACTTCGCCGGCCCGCTGCGGTTCACCGAGCACCGCGACGGCGACGGGGAGGCGTACTACCGCCAGGCGTGCGCGAAGGGCTGGGAAGGGCTGATCGCCAAGCGGGCCGACGCGCCGTACCGGGCGGGCCGGACCAGGGACTGGCTGAAGTTCAAGTGCTCCAGCGGCCAGGAGTTCGTGATCGGCGGGTTCACCGACCCGCGCGGGACGCGGACCGGGTTCGGGGCGCTGCTGCTCGGCTACTACGACCCCGGCGGCAGGCTGGTCTATGCCGGGAAGGTGGGCACCGGGTTCAGCAGGCGGCTGCTGGAGAGCCTGCATGGGCGGCTTGCCCGGCTGGAGCGGCCGGCGCCGCCGTTCGACCGGGGAGCGCTGCCGAGATCGGGAGTGCACTGGGTCGAGCCGCGGCTGGTCGGCCAGGTCGCCTTCAGCGAGTGGACCACTGACGGGCAGCTTCGCCACCCGCGCTTTGAGGGCCTGCGCGACGACAAGGATCCCGCCGACGTCGTCCGCGAGCAGGCGTAACCGCGCGGGAATGGCAGCAGGCCGCCCCGGCCCGGCAGCCCGGCCGTGGTGCCAGTGCCAGGATGGCCGGCGCGACAGAGCGTAACGTGGAGGCCGGCGGGCAGATACGAGACCGACGCCGACAGAAGGCAGGCCGAGATGTCCCTTTACCAGCGGGCCCACGAGATCATCCGGGCCAAGGCCAGCAGGGCGCTGGACGCAGCGGAGCGGCCGGACGAGATGCTCGATCTGTCCTATGAGGACATGCTCGATGAGATCACCAGGGTGAAGCAGGCCCTGGTGGCCATCGCGGCCTCCCGCAAGCAGATCGAGCTGCAGGAGCAGCAGCTCCAGCACACTGTGGACCACCTGGACGAGGCGGCACGGGCCACCCTCGCGCAAGGCAGCGAGGACCTGGCCAGGGAGGCGCTGAACCGCAAGGCTGCCGCGCAGCAGCAGATCGCCGGCCTGGACGCGCAGCGCGACGACCTGAACGAGCAGCAGCAGAAGATGGAGCAGACGCTCAGCGCGCTGCAGGCCCGGGTGAACAGCTTCCGCAGCCAGAAGGAAGTGCTGAAGGCCCGGTACCAGGCGGCGCGGGCGCAGGCCGCGGTGAACGAGACGGCGACCGGGGTGCCGGAGTCCGCTGGCGGCACGGGCTCCGAGCTGCAGCGGTCCCTCGACAAGATCCAGCAGCTACAGGCCCGTGCCAGCGCGACGGACGAGCTGCTGCAGTCCGGCGTCCTTGAGGATGTCGGGGGCGACACCAGCGGCATCGAGGAGGAGCTCGATCAGGCCGGGCGGGCGGCACAGGTCGATAAGGAACTGACCGCGCTGAAGGCCGAGGTCGCGGGCTCGGCGGAGGCGCCGTCTGCGCCGGAAGGCTGACCGGCGCCCGGCAGTCAGGGAGCCCGATGGTGTTGGATCGGTGCCATGCAGACCTGGGAAGCCATAACCTCCCGCCGGAACGTCCGCTCGTTCGCCGACCGGCCGGTCACCGACGAGCAGCTTGACCGCATCCTCGAGGCCGCCCGCCGCTCGCCGTCGTCACAGAACACCCAGCCGTGGGACCTGGTCGTGGTGACCGACCGGGGGCTGCTCGGCGAGCTCTCCAAGGTCGCGCCGGGCGCCCGTCACGTTGCGGGCTCGGCCGCGACGATCGCGCTGATCACCGACTCGGCCACCGACCAGCTTCCCCGCGTCCGGTTCGACCTCGGCCAGCTGACGATGAGCATCATGATCGCTGCTGCCGATCTGGGCATCGGCAGCGGGCATGCGGGAGTCGGTGACAAGGAGCTGGCCGCCCGGCTGCTCGGGCTGCCGCCGGGCAAGTCATGCACGTTCATGATCTCCCTCGGCTTCCCGGCGGACCGGCCGCTCGCGCCGGTCTCCCGCCCGGACCGCCGCCCGCTGGACCAGCTTGTGCACCGCGACCGCTGGTAACCGCGCGCCAGCCGGAGCGTGCCGCACCTGCCGGGCCAAAGGCCCTGAGACCGGGCCGTGCTCGGCAGCTCAGGAATGGGAGATCCACACCGACGCCTGCCGCGGCTCCACGATCCGGTACGCCACGGCCAGCAGGTCGCTGCGCACCTCGTCAAGGTCGTCGGCGGTCTGCATGCGCGCCGCGAACGCGGCTATCACCGCCTCGGCCTCGTGCCGGGCCCGGTTGAATCTCCGGTCGACCACCCGCTGCACGCGGCGGCGCAGCGGGTCGAACAGGACGACGGCTGCCAGGGTGGCCGCCACGTTTTCGACCGGAGAGCTTGCCGTGACCAGGTAGCGGGCCAGCGCCACGACCGCCGCGTACACGGCGAGCAGCAGCCCCGTGACGATCGTGTAGGCCACCGTCCTGGAGATCAGCCGGTCGATCTCATACAGCCGGTACCTCATGATGCCGACCCCGATGCTGACCGGCAGTGCGATGAAGCCCAGGCTCAGCACGTCGTTCAGGACGGCCCAGAACCCGTTCGTGGTGTAGCCGGGAATGGACAGGGCCGTGCAGACGATGCAGATCGCGGACCCGAACGTGAGCCACTTGAGCTGCTGCCGCCGGTCCCCGGTGGCGCGCCGCCAGGCCAGCATCTGGTAACAGGCGAAGGTCAGGCCAAGGGCCAGGGTCAGCGCCAGCAGGATGTTCTGGACGACCGCAAAGTAGCCGGACGGGTAGTCGACGACGGTGAGGCCGCCGTAGGCGTCGACATGGATCCGGTTGCCGCCGATCGCGTTGGCCGCCACCCCGATCAGCAGGCCGAGGTAGCCGGCGCAGAGCAGGCAGTAGGCCCACAACGCCGGGCGCCAGCGGGCTGACGGCACCCGCCCGTCCGGGAACAGCAGGATCACCAGGAAGAACAGCATCAGGCCGGGTGACCAGAGCTGGTACAGCACGAGCCCGGCCGGGCCCAGCGGCAGTTGCCTGCCCAGGCGGTAGACGAGCAGCGAGTAGGCGCCCGCGCCGGTGCTCAGCAGGCTGGCGGTCGCGATGGCCAGCAGCAGCCAGCCGCACGCGTTCCGCGGCTGGTGCCGGGCGACGAGGGTGCCGACGACTCCCGCCGACAGCGCGATCACGATGGGCTGGACCGGGTATCCGGGCTGACGGGCCAGGATGGACAGCGGGATCAGGGCCAGCGCGAGCACCAGCAGGCCCGCCCCGAGCAGCGCGGCTGTGGACGGCCGCCCGGGGAGGCTCTTCGCCAGCGCCCGCTGCGTCATCGGCGGGCCCTGGGCTCCGGCCGGCCGGCCGCTTGCTGTCCTGCCGGCTCGCCTGGCCCGGAGGGCGGCTGAGGTGCCGGGGCTGGCCGGGAGCGCGGCTGCGGTGCCGGGGCTGGCCGGGAGGCCCGTGCCGCTGACCTGGGCGCGGCACGGCGCCGCAGGCGCTCGGCGGCCGCCGAGCCCAGCCGCGCGAACGCCTGCAACTGGCTGCGCAGCAGGGAGTTCTGCCACAGCGAGCCCGCGTAGCGCCACTGCCGCCGCGGATCAACGCAGACGACGCGGGTAACGACCGGTGCAGGCGGCGCGCCGAGATACCTGCCGAGCGCGGTGAGCGTGTGCTCCCAGAACTGGTCCTCCTTCCGGTGCCCGCCGAGCATCATCGCGATCTCATACAGCGGGTCGTTTGCGCGCATCAGTATCTCGGCCTGCACGACAGTGCGCGATCCGCTGGCCGGCGCGGCGTGCGGGCCGGCCCCTCCGGAGCTCCTGGACCCGGCTGCCCGCCTGGCCGAGAACGTGATCCAGCCGGCGAACATGTGCCCCTCGGGGGTCATCAGCGTGAACGAGACGTCGTCTGCGTACAGCACGAACACGCCGGTGGACAGCCTCGCCCCGCCGCCTACCGCCACGTCGAGCAGCGCGACGTCACCCGGGCTGATACCGGTCAGCGGCCCGTGGAAGCTGTTGCCGCCCGGCCAGAACTCCGCGAAGTGCGCCTTCCAGGCCGCGATCGCCTGCTGCGGGGAGATGCCGGTGCCGACCTCCATGCTGTAAGTCTTGCGCCACATCTTGCCGAAGCCCTGGCACGGGCCGGTAAGCCGGCGCCCGGCGACGTTGCTGGCGCGGCGCCGGCGGGGATGCGGCAGCGTGATGCGGTCGATCTTGGTAGCCCAGCCGGTGCGCCTGGTCATTGGCCCCCCGTTAGCTCGCGTCGGCCAGCGCCGACTCCTCGCTGTCGTAGATCCTGATGGCGTCATCAAGCCGGGTGAGCTCGAAGATCTCCTGGTAGTGATGGCTCAGCCCGAATGCGGATAGCTGCTGGCGGTGCCGGTTGGCGCGGATCAGCAGCGTCACGAGCTGGCCGATCCCGCCGCTGTTCATGTACTCCAGGTCGCGGAAATTGAGCAGTAGCTGCCGGGCGCCGCCGCTGGTGGCCTCCTCGTAGGCAGACATCAGCGTCGGCTCGCAGTCGGCCGTGACATCTCCCTTGATGTCGATGATCGCCGTTGCGCTGCCAGCCCGGCGGACGCTCATGGTCACCGCTGGATCGTTCATGTGCTCTCCGTCTCTGTGCCGCTGGCGCGGCCGGTCTTCGTGCTGCGGGTAGGCGTGCCGCTGGGGCGGCCGGTCAGCATGGTCAGCCGGACCGTGTGCCGCTCGCCCTCGGTCGTGACGTCCATGGCGTCGATCATGTTGCGGATGAGGAACAGCCCCCAGCCCCGGGGGGGCTGCTCGCCATTGAGCTTCTTGGCCAGGTCGGGCGTCTCGGCGCGATCCTCGAAGCGGGTGGCAGCCGCGTCGCCGCCGTGCCCGCCCCGGTCGGTGACCGACACCACGACCTCGCCAGCGGCCTGGGTGACCTCGACCTCGACGGGCACGTCAGGCCGGCCCTCGTTGCCGTGCTCGATCGCGTTCATCGTGGCCTCGCCCACCGCTGTCAGCAGCCGGTCTCGCTGCCCGGGCGTCAGGCCGGCTCCGGCCAGGCTGCGCGCGACGGCGGTAACGGCAGCCCGCTCACTGCCCGGCTCGCTCGGCAGCGAGAACGACGCCAGCAGCCGCGGCTCCGGCGGCATGCCGGAATCCGCTGCGCCCGCCGCCCTGCCCCTGCTCACCGCGATCCGTCCGCTCTGTCAGGCACGGCGGTCCGCTGCAGGCAGACCAGCGTGATGTCATCTTCCTGCTGATGCCCGGGGCCGGTGAACGCGGCGAGCGCGGCGAGGCAGGCATCGATCAGCCGCTGGCCGGAATCGCCGGTGCCGACGAGTTCCGCCACGCGGTGACAGCCGAACATCTCCCGGTCGGCGTCGTGCGCCTCGGAAATCCCGTCACTGTAGAGCAGGGCGCAGTCGCCGGGCCGGAACCTGAACGTCTTCTCCTCATATCCCGAGCCGGGCATCATGCCGAGCGGCATTCCCCTGGCCCGCAGCTCGGCCACGCCGCCTGCCGTCCGGACATACGGAACGTCGTGCCCGGCGTTGGCGTACCTGACCTGGCCGCTGCCGTCCAGGAGGAGGGCCATGCAGGTGACGAACATGCTGGCGGGCAGGTCGGCGTGAAGCTGGTCGTTGACGTAGCCCAGCACCGCCGCCGGGCTCACCAGCCGCGGCGCGGCGGTGCGCAGCAGGGCGTGCGTGCTGGCCATGACGAAGGCGGCGGGCACTCCCTTGTCCGCGACATCGCCGATCACGACCAGCGCCTGCCCGCCGGGCAGCGGGATGAAGTCATAGAAGTCGCCGCTGACGGTCAGGGCGGGGCGGTAGCAGGCGGCGACCTGCCAGCCGGGCAGGTCTGGCAGCGCGTCCGGCAGGAAGTGCTGCTGCACAAGCTGGGCGACTTGCAGCTGCTGGTGCAGGCGCTCCTGGCGCTGGGTCTCGGCTCGCTGCTCGCGGACAAGCTGGCCGACGCGCAGGGCGGGCGCCGCGTACCCGGCGAGCGCGGTGAGCAGGCTCATGTCGTCGGTGGAGTATTCGCGCTCGTACCGGCGCGGCCCGAGGCCCAGCACGCCTATCAGGGCGCCGGCCGAGATCAGCGGGACCACCAGCGCGAACCCGGATTCGCGCAGCCGGGAGAGCGCGGGCGAGTCCATTTCAAGGTCCCGGATCTGCACCGGCCGGGCAGCCCGCAGCAGGTAGCCGGCGAGCGGGTCGGTGGCGGGCAGCTCAAGCCCGATCTCCACCACCGCGCCGTCCGGAATGGCGGGCGGGGCGCTGCCCGTCCGCCGGGACCCGCGCCCCAGCCAGCGTCGCGCCGGAGGCGTCCGGAGGCCGTCCGGGCCATCCCGCGGGCCGGCACCTCCGGGCCGGGCGGGCACCTGCGCGTCACGTGCCTCCGGGACATCGAGCGCCCCGGGGGCGGTCACGACATCGGTCGCCGTCGCACGCGGAGGCGCGCGCCCCGGTCCGGCCGGTCGATCGGGCATCTGGCCCCCCGTCTCGCATCAGCGGCCTGCCGAGCCGGGCCCCGATGCGAGTCCCCCGATGAGCTGGCGCCCGGCGCGGGCCTCACGGGCTCGCGCAGGCTAGCGCCAGGCTTCCTGCCTGCGTCGATCATACGCGGGCGGCTGCCGAGGGTCGCCGGGAAGGCAGCGGCCCCCGCCGGCGTTGAACGCGTTGGTGGCAGCTAGCAGCGACCGAGCAAGAGCCTGAGGGCTCGGGGAGTGAGGGCGGCCGTGGCATTGCCGCACGATTCCGCGCCGAAGTTCGCGGAGTATGCCCACCCGGAGATGATCGTGTCCACTGATTGGGTCGCCGGGCACCTCGGCGATCCCGGCCTGGTCGTGGCCGAGTCCGACGAGGACGTGCTGCTCTACGAGACGGGCCATGTACCGGGCGCGGTGAAGCTCGACTGGCACACCGAGCTCAACGACCCGGTCACCCGCGACTATGTCGACGGAGCCGGGTTTGCCCGGCTGATGTCGGCGAAGGGGATCAGCCGCGACACCACGCTGGTCCTCTATGGCGACAAGAACAACTGGTGGGCCGCCTACGCCCTGTGGGTGTGCTCCCTGTTCGGGCACCCCGACCTGCGGCTCATGGACGGCGGCCGGACGAAGTGGATAGCGGAGCAGCGGCCCCTCAGCACGCAGGAGCCAAAGCGGCCGCGGACCGGCTACCCGGTGATCGAGCGCCAGGATGGCAAGCTCCGGGCGTTCAAGGACCAGGTGCTTGACCATCTCGGCAAGCCGATGATCGACGTGCGCTCGCCGGGGGAGTACCGCGGGGAGCTGCTGCACATGCCTGACTACCCGCAGGAGGGCGCGCTGCGCGGCGGGCACATCCCCGGCGCCAGGAACGTTCCCTGGGCACGGGCGGCCGCGCAGGACGCCACCTTCCGCAGCCGCGCCGAGCTTGAGGCCATCTACCAGGGCGAGGTAGGGCTGCGCCCGGAGGATGACGTGGTCGTCTACTGCCGCATCGGGGAGCGGTCCAGCCACACCTGGTTCGTGCTGCACCACCTGCTCGGCTTCCCGAACGTGCGCAACTACGACGGCTCATGGACCGAATGGGGGAACGCGGTCCGGGTGCCCATCACCCAGGGGGACAATCCGTGACCGCCGGCGTGCTGAACCCGAGGCTGGCGGAGATCGCCGCTGAGTTCACCGGGCTGCCCGGACGGGACCGGCTGCAGCTCCTGCTGGAGTTCTCCCAGGAGCTTCCGGGGCTGCCCGACCGGTACGCCGGCCACCGGGAGCTGCTTGAGCAGGTGCCCGAGTGCCAGTCGCCGCTGTTCCTGGCGGTCGAGGTGGATCCGGACGAGACCGTGCACCTGTTCTTCGACGCGCCGGCTGAGGCGCCGACCACCCGTGGCTTCGCGGGGATCCTGCACGCGGGACTTGACGGCCTGCCGGCTGCGGACGTCCTGGCTACCCCCGGTGAGTTCTCGGCCAGCCTGGGCCTGCAGGACCTGGTCAGCCCGCTGCGGCTGCGCGGCATGGCGGCCATGCTGGCGAGGATCAAGCGCCAGGTCCGCGAGCAGCGGTCGTTAACGCCGGCGCCTGCCGTGACTCGTCCAGGCGGACCAGGGTGACGCCCGCCACGATGAACGCGCCCCCGGCGAACTGCATGACCGTGGGTAGCTGGCCGAGCGCCAGCCACGCGAAGAGGATCGCGAACAGCACCTCGGCCATGCCGACGAACGAGGCCAGCTTCGGCCCGAGCCGCCGGGCCGCGGTGATCCCGGCAGCGTAGGCGAACGCCGCCGCGACCAGGGACAGCCCGAGCACGGAGACCAGCCAGCTTGCCCGGTGGCCGAGCAGGTCGGTGTCCCGGGTGGTGGCGGCCATCGGCACCAGGCCGGCCGCCCCGGCCGCCGCGAGCGTCACCGCGCCGGCGCACATCCCCGCCCAGGCCAGCACCAGCGGCGGAAGCTGCCCGCCGCCGTGCGCGGACAGCACGAAGTACACCGCAAGGCCGCACGCGGCCAGCAGCCCCCACATCACCCCGAGCGGATCCAGGTGCGCCCTTCCGGTCAGGTTCAGCACGAGGACCAGCCCGGACAGGCTGGCGGCCGCGCCCGCCACGGTCAGCGTCCGCGGCCGCTGCCCGTGGCGCGCCCAGAGCCAGCCCACCACCAGCACCGGTCCCAGGTATTCCAGCAGCAGGGCGACGCCGACCGGCATCCGGGCGATCGCGTTGAAGTAGAAAAGCTGGCAGCCCGCCACCGCCACCAGGCCGTAGGCGGCGATCCGGCCGGCGCCGCGGCGCAGCAGCACCCACCGGCCGCGCAACTGGGCCAGCGCCGGGACGGTCAGCAGCGCCGCCGCCACGGCGATCCGCGCGAGCACCGCCGCGGCCGGGCTCCACCCCGCGCCGATCAGCGACGTGGCGAACGTCCCCGAGGTGCCGAACGCGGCAGCCGACGCCGCCGCCAGCGCGAGGCCCGCCCAGCCCCGCCCGCGCGGCCCGGCAGCCCCGGCGGCCGGCATCCTTCCATCGCTTGCTGTCGCCTTCGCCTGAACTTTGTCCTGGCCTGGCCGATCAAGCTGATGAAAAGTGGGGCGACTGCCGGCGGAGGACATCCGTGCCACTCGGGAACTCTCCCTGGTAAGTGGTAAAAGTAGATAACGCCCATGACTCTAGGGTCTCCGGCCGACAGGGGTCAAGATGCTCTTTGCTCATGACACCGAGGTGGCGCTGGCGGCCGCCGCCGCCCTGATCAACACCGGCAGGGGCGGGACCGAGCTGCTGCCGGACGTGGCCGCCCTGGACCGGTTCGTGCGGGCGCAGGGATGGACCGGTACCCGGACCCATGACCAGGCAGAGCTCGACGCGGTCCGCGGCCTGCGCCCGCGGCTGGCGCGGCTGTGGGATCTCGACGAGGACGGCGCCGCCGGGCTGGTCAACTCGCTGCTGCGGGAGGCCGGGGCGCTGCCGCAACTGGTCCGCCATGACGACTGGGATTACCACATCCACGCCACGCCGCCCACCGCGCCGCTGGCCGACCGGATGGCCGTCGAGGCCGCGATGGCGTTCACCGACCTGATCCGCACGCGGCAGCTTGGCCGGCTGCGCCGGTGCGCGGCCGATGGCTGCGACAACGTGCACGTTGACCTGTCGAAGAACAGCTCACGCCGGTTCTGCGGCAGTGCCTGCGCGAACCGCACGAACGTCGCTGCCTACCGGTCCCGCAGGGCGCGCGTGCCCGGCGGCGGCAAGCTCACGCCGCAGCGTGGCTCGCCTGGAGAGCTGGCCGGTACTCCAGGCCGGGCGCCGTGACGGGCTCCCGGTAGAGCGCCGCGTCCTTGAAGTAGTGCTGGCGCAGCCGCCAGGGGGGCCGGTCCCCCTGCTGCGGCAGGCTGCCGCGAGCGCGCTGGAAGTAGCCCGAGGTCATCTCGACAAGCGGGGTCCGGCGGGTACCCGGCGGCAGCCGCGGGGTGACGGTCGCCTGTCCGCTGCGGCGCATGTAGGCCACCATCCTGGCGACGAAGGAGCAGACAAGGTCGATCTTGAGAGTCCACGAGGCGTTGGTGTAGCCGATGGCGAAGGCCATGTTCGGCACGCCGTCGAGCATCATCCCCTTGTACGCCACCCGCTCCCCGACCCGGACCGGCTCGCCGTCGACGGTCAGCCCGGCGCCGCCGAGCGGGAGCAGGCTCAGGCCGGTGGCGGTGACGATCACGTCGGCCGACAGCTCGGCGCCGGAGCGCAGCCGCAGCCCCGCCGGAGTGAGCTCCTCGATATGGCCGGTGACGATCTCCGCTCGGCCGGAGCGGATCGCGGCGAAGAAGTCGCCGCCGGGGGCCAGGCACATGCGCTGGTCCCAGGGCTCGTAGGCCGGGGTGAAGTGGGTGTCGAGATCGTAGCCGGGCGGTAGCTGCCTGGCGGCTGCCCGGCGCAGCAGGTCCCGGGCCTTGCGCGGGTAGCGCCGGCAGAAGGTGTAGAAGGCCATCCCGATGCGCGCGTTCTTCCACCGTATTGCCCTGTATGCGCGCTGTGGCGGCAGCCAGCGGCGGAGCAGGTCGCCGATCGGGTCACGGGCGGGCAGGGAGAGCACGTACGACGGCGAGCGCTGCAGCATGGTGACCCTGGCGGCGGTCCTCGCGAGCGCCGGGACGAGCGTGATCGCGGTCGCGCCGCTGCCGATGACGACCACGTGCTTGCCAGTGACGTCGAGGTCGCCCGGCCAGGACTGCGGGTGCACGATCTGCCCTGCGAAGCTCTCCTGGCCGGGCCAGTGCGGGGTGTAGCCCTGGTCGTAGCGGTAGTAGCCGGTGCACAGGAACAGGAACCCGCAGCTGCGGCTGCTGCGCTGGCCGGTTCTCGGGTCCTCGGTCAGCACCGTCCAGCGGGCGTCGGCGGTGGAAAAGCACGCCTCGATCACCCGGGAGTTGTAGCTGATCTTGCTGTCCACGCCATGCTCGGCAGCGGTCTGGCGCAGGTAGCGAAGGATCGTCTGGCCGTCGGCGATCGCCTCCGGGGCAGTCCACGGCCGGAACGCATAGCCCAGCGTGAACATGTCCGAGTCCGACCGCACCCCCGGGTAACGGAACAGGTCCCAGGTCCCGCCGCTGCGCTCGCGGGCCTCGACGATCGCGTAGCTGACCCCGGGCGCCTCCGCCTGCAGATGGCAGGCGGCACCGATGCCGGAAAGACCCGCGCCGACGATGAGGACATCCGTGTAGTCACCGGCCGGCATGGCGCCAGGATGACACTGGCTAGCTGGCTATGCAACACTTCCGGCATATGACCCAGCCCATGACATCCCGCATCTGCCGATGACCCCGCGCGAGGATCATCCGGCCGAGCTCGCCGCCTCATGGATCCGTGACTGCCGGCGCCTGGACATGCAGGGACTCGCCGACGAGCTCGGCATCTCCCGCACCACGCTGTTCCGCCGGGCCGGGAGCCGCGAGAACCTGCTCAGCGAGGGGCTCTGGCTGCTCACCCAGCAGACGATGGCTGCGGCAGTCAAACGGTGGGAAGCCGAGCGGCGCGATCATGACCTGCACACGCCCGGCACCCTGCGGCATCTCAACGCGATCATCTCGCAGGCCAGGGGCCTGCGGCGGCTGCTAGACGAGGAGCCTGCGCTGACCCTCCGGGTGCTGACGCAGCCGCGGGGCCGGGTGCAGACCGGGGTCGTTGCGTTCGTCGAGGGCTTGCTGCACCGGGACATGGCCGACTTCGGCCTGGTGAGCCTCATCGAGCCGAACTCGCTCGCCTACGCGATCGTCCGGCTGGGCGAGTCGTTCTTGTACGCGGACGTGCTGGCCGCGCGCAAGCCCGACGTCGACACTGCGAACCGGCTGGTCCAGGCGCTGGTGGAGAGCGTCCTGTCGTAGCCGGCCGCAGCGGCGCGCCCGGGTGGCCGGGTGACCGCCGGGCCGGCTTGCGGCTAGACCAGCCTGCTATGCCTGGCCGGGCGACGCGCCCAGCTTGGCAAGCTCGGCCTGCACCATGGCCTCGTGCTCCTCCTCGTCCCGCCGGGCGTCCTTCGGCCGCCACCGGCCGCGCAGCAGCGGAATGCTCAGCAGGAAGAACACGATCCCGCCGAAGCAGACCCAGTACCAGGTCTTCCACTGCCCTGCGGTCCTGGCTGCCGCGCTGGCCACCGCGGTTCCGTGCGCCTTCAGGTAGGCGAACACGGTCGGCGGCACCTTGGACAGCGCGGTGAGCTGCGCCGAGTAGGGTGCCATGGCCTGCAGTTCCGCCGAATACGGCGCGATGGTCTTGAGCCGCGCGGAGTACGGGGCGATGGTCTTCAGGTCCGCGGCGTATGGGGTGACGGTCTTCAGGGCCGGCGCTGCCGCGATCACCGCGTCGATGGCCGCCTTGTTGGCCGAGATCGTCGAGATGATCTTGGCGCCCTTGGTGCCTCCCCCGGCGGCGCTGACCGCCTGTGCCAGCAGCGACGGCGGGATAGCGGCCGGGTTCTTGTAGGCGGCCAGCCTGGCAAAGAGCGCCGGGTGAGCCTGGATCACGGCCAGCTCCGGTGCGAACCGCTGCGCGTTGGCGAGCTGGGTGCCGTACTTCTGCGCGGTTGCCAGGACCGTCGGAGGGATCTTCGCCGCGGTGGCCGTGACGGTCGGCGGGATGGACGCTGCCGTGGCCACGACCGACGGCGGGACTTTCTTGGCCGCCGCGACGACGTTCGGGTGCGCCTTCACGAACGCCAGCTCGCTGGCATACCTGGTCGCGTACGCCGAGACCGTGGACCCGTAGTTGACCAGCGGCGTGACCGAGTTGATGACAACCGGGATGACCAGGAACGACACGAAGACCACGACCCGGATGATCCAGCCCCAGATCGCCAGGCCGGTCGCGGTCAGCGCAGGGTTGCGGGCCTCGACGGTCTCGGTGAAGCTCGCCATCCACGGCGTATACGCCACGCCGAGGGCGAACGACAGGATCGCCAGCATGATCGCCAGCGTGTAGTAGCTGGGATGGTGCCCGGCCTGCTCCAGGTAGACGACGACCATGGCCGCGGCCGCGACCCCGCCGATCACCATGAAGGGCTTGCGCACCCGGAACCGGTCTGAGATCACCCCGATCAGGATCACCGCGATGACGTTGAATCCCCAGTTCCAGTTGCCCAGGCCGTTGGCGTTCTTGAGCGAGAAACCGAAGACGGTGGTCAGGTAGATGACGCTGAACCCGACCGCGGTGTAGTAGATGAGCAGCATGACCGACACGGCGATGGCCGAGACGATGATGTCGGGCTTGAGAAGCTGCCGGAAGGGATGGCGCAGCGCCTGCTCGATGTCGGCCTCGGACATGCCCTTGGCCCTTGCCTCGACCAGCGCCCGGTCGCGCAAGGTCACCATGAGCTGATCGCGAAGCTGCGGGGATAGCTCGCGCAGGCCGACCAGCGCGATCACGAACACCACCAGCCCGGCGATGCCGCAGATCCGGTACTCGTGCGTCCAGAACCGCGGGTTAGACACGATCGCCGGGATCGTGGCGCTGCCGACGACCGCGACCACCAGGCTGCCGACCACGGGGCCGCTGGTCCAGAAGCCCATCGCGGTGGCCCGGCCGACCTGCGGGGAGAAGTCGCGGATCAGCGCCGGCGTGGCGACCAGGCAGACGCCCTCGACGAAGCCGACAACGAAGCCCTCGATCGTGAACGCCCACTTGCTCGTCGCGGCGGGCAGGATGAACGCGACGAATACGCCAGTGAACAGCAGCCCGAACACGACGAGGTTGGCCCGGCCGAGCCGGTCGGTGATGCCGGCGAACAGGGACCCGAACGCCCCGATCAGGTTCCCGAAAGCCAGGGTGATCACGTAGAACGTGAAGCTCATGTGCAGGTTCGTCAGCAGCAGCGTCGAGACTGCGCCTCCTACGTAGAGCTCGTAGTACAGCGTGATGGTGGCCAGCACCGTGATCGCCAGGAACGCCACCCGGGCGGCGGTATCGGGGTAGGTGTCTAGCTGCCGGTGGGTCAGGGAGCCGAGCCAACCCGGCCTGGTGGGAGCCTGCTGCGCCGTAGCTCCTGTCACTGCGATCACCCCTTTTGCGGAGGGTTGGGTAAGGGGCCAGGAGTGCGTGACCTGAAGGTAGCGCCGCAGCCAGTAACATTTCAAGGATCTGTTTCAACCGCTGTGCGGCCTGGTGCCGGAGCGGGGCCTGGTGCCTGGGCGGGGCCTGGTGCCGGAGCGGTGGCTAAGCGCCAGGGCGGCGGCTAAGCGCCGGGGCGGCGGCTAAGCGCCGGGGCGGTAAACGGTGACGCCGTCCGCGCGGTAGTCGAAGCGGAAGCCGGTCGCTCGCAGGTAAGACACCACCACGGGCATCCGGTGCCACACCAGCACCCAGCCAACGTTCATCCGCCGGGCGTCCAGCCGGGCCGCCGCCAGCAGCGATCGGTAGCTGCTGGTGCCGGTCTCCTGCTCGGCCGCGCCCAGGCTCAGCTGGTGCTCGGCAAGGAAAAGCCCGTCATAGAACGCATGCCGGTGGATCGCCGCGAGCGTTCCCTCGGGCAGCCGCGACAGGTAGCCGATGGCCCGCGGATGCCCGTCCGCTGTCTGCAGCACCTGGGCCTCGGGGTCATACGCCGCGCCCTCGCCCTTGAGCGGCACGCCGCCCCGGATCCCGAACGGCACATCCACCACGATCGATGACGAGTGGTCGGCGGCTATCGGGCGGTCGAGGGCCGGGAGCGCGTCGGGCATCGTCCCGACACCCGGGTTGCCCGACCATCCGGTTTCCAGCGCCGCCAAGATCAGCAGCGGGGCCAGGGCCCAGAGCGCATGCCGGGAAAGCCATTCCACGGCCGCGCCTGCCAGCAGGCAGGCGGGCACGATGGCCAGCATGGTGAGGCGGGCCGCCTCACGGAACCCGGACATGCCGGGCAGGTGCACGAACCAGCTAAATGGCATCAGCAGGGAGAGCCGCACGCCCTTCCACTCGGCGGCGAGCGGGGTGTACGTAGCGGACCCGATCCGGAGCTGAATGCCCAGCGTCAGCGCCGCGACCAGGACCCAGAATGCGAAGAGCAGCCGTGCGCTGCGGCGCCGCCTGGCGACGATCAGGCCGAGCACCGCCAGCACCGTCAGCGCCAGGCCGAACGTGGGCACCCCGTCGCGGATCGGCCCCTGATAGGTGATCGGCCGCAGCCAGCTCAGGCCATGCCTGGCCAGCATGGGCGAGGCGCTGAAAAGGGACGGAAGCGACGTGCCGGAGTGCAGGTAATCGGAGTTCACCATGTGCTGCGGTACGGCCGCCCCGCCGGAGCGCGTCTGCGCGATCATGGCGATGATCTGCGGGCTCGCCACGACGAGCATGACCCCGATGGCCGTTGCCGTGACCGTGAGCTTCCTTGCCCAGCCCGGCTGGCCGGGCTGGCCCGCACGGGGCCTGCGGAGCAGCCAGGGGGCCAGCGCGGCGGCCGCCAGGATCAGCACCATGACGGCCGACTCCTGGTCGGTCAGCAGGCTGCCGGCCAGCACCAGGCCCAGGATCACCGCCTGCTTCCAGCCAGGATTGCGCCGCAGCCTGATCGACGCCTCCAGGGCGATCGGCAGGAACAGCACGCCTGCCGCGAGGTTCAGCTGGTACCAGTCGTGCCAGGTGAGCATGGAGGACAGGCCGAAGAGCCCGCCCGCCGCGATCGCGCCGAGCTCCGAGGTCAGCCAGAGCCGGGCCGCCCGGTACATGGCGTAGCACATCAGTCCTGGCATGAGAATGCACAGCAGGTTGTAGGAGGCTGCGGGCCCGAATAGCAGCGTGACCGGCATCATGATCACGCCTTCGAGCGGCATCAGCGCGTGATACCCCAGCTGCGATCCCACAGGGGCGGCGAGGTAGCTGCTGAACCATGGGCTGGCCAGGTGCTCGACCTGGCGGGCCACCCACCAGAACCCCCAGGTGTACGAGCCGCCGTCGCGCGTGGCCTGGATCCGCCCGTCGGTGAGGAAGGTGAACCGCGGCCATGTGAGCCCGATGCCGGCGGCCAGGTAACACGCCAGGAGCAGCAGGTGGTAGCCGAGCGCGCGAGCCCGACGGCGCTCGCCCGCGGCTCCCTCGCTCTTGCGAGCCCGCTGCGGAGCAGATGGTGCGAGGTCTTGCACCGGCTGGCGATGGCCCGTCTGCTGCACTGCTCACCGCTTCCACGCGCTGCTCGAGAATTCCGGAATAGACGCCTATCCGGAATAGGGTTTCCGGCACCCCCGCGACGCTCGCCTGGCTGCGGCAGGGCCCCGGTTTGAGCCTGCCACGGCGTTCGGCACGAACTGACCACGAAAGTGACATGATCGTGTCTGCTAGCCGTAAATTCCGCGTAAATGGCAGAGGTAGCTTGACGATTTCATTCCGGTGAACGGAAGTCGATTTGGCAATGCCCGGAACACCTTCTCTGGCACGCCCGCCGGCGGCCGACTATCACCCGGGCATGGGCACAAATCAGACAGAACGGACCACAGTCGCCGGTCGCCCGGCGCGGCGAATCGCCGGGGTGGCCGGACGCCGGTTGCCTGCCTGGCGAACCGCCGGGGTAGCCGGACGCCGGGCGCCGATCGCCCGGCCCGGCGAACCGCCGCGGTGGCCGGACCGTAGCTGGAGACCAGCGCCGCAGCAACAAGGTTCGGGGAAGCCCCGCGGCCGCGGTCAGCGAGGCTCGCCCGATCGCCGGAAGGCCAGCGACGGGCGCTGTGAGGGCCTCGACTAATTGCCGGCAATGGTACGTCGCGGCACTCGCTCGCTCCCGGCCGAGGGGATTATCGCGTTTCCGTCATTGTCTGTCCCGGATGGCAGGAGTGGTAATTCTGGAGGGATGGTCCAGCGAATCTTTGCGCGGAACCGGTGAGACACACCGGGCCTGCACTTGCCTGCCCGGCCAAGCTGGCTGCAAGCCAGCCGCAGGCCGGCCGGGCGACCTGCAAGTCGGGAGCCGGGCAGATCGGCCGCCTGACTGTACCCGGCGGCGCTCAGCGGCGGCGTCTCGTGGCGGCGCTTTCGCGGCTGCCGCGGGCGCGGCGGCGCTATAGCCGCTGGCGTGCTGCCTTTCTCACCCGCCCTGCGCCACGGCCGCGACAGCGTTTGCTGCCTGCGCCTTTCGGGTAACAATGCGGCGGAAGTGACGGGGGTGACCAAGGGGAGCAGGGTCAGCAGGTAATCGGCACGGCGCGCAGGCGAGCGTGCGGGCCAGCATCGCACCGGGAACCGGGGCGGTGTGACTGCGGGGGATCACCAGGGCAGGCAGCCAACCCGCTGGGATGCCAGCGGGAATGGCGGCCCGCTGAGCAGAGGCGCTGCGCGCAGCAGGTTCGGATGTACGCTGTGTGCTTGGCGCTGCCCGGCCGCCCGGCGGCGGGTTGCGCATCAGCGTGCCCGTCAGCAGAGCATCGAGTGAGGGTGGTTTCGTGGGCTCTGTCATCAAGAAGCGCCGCAAGCGCATGGCCAAGAAGAAGCATCGCAAGCTGCTGCGCAAGACGCGCGTCCAGCGCAGGAACAAGAAGTAGCGAGCGGCCCGGCCGCGGAAGCCGTGGCACCCGTGGGAGGCGAGGTGGGCCAGCCCGGCTCTGGTGAGCCGCCCTGCTGGCCTGAACGGATCGCGGAGGCGGCCGGCTTCCTCCGCCGTCGCCTTGCGGGCGATTACAAGGTTGACAGCAGCGGCTTCGACCCGGATTTCGCTGCCCACGTCATGCTGCCCGCCTGCCGGGTGCTGTACCGGCGCTGGTTCCGGGTCCGGATGCGCGGCCTCGAGCACGTGCCCGAGACCGGTGCGGCGCTGGTCGTGGCCAACCACTCCGGGGTGCTGCCGTTCGACGCCCTCATGCTGCAGACCGGGGTCTTCGACGAGCATCCCGCGCACCGGCACCTGCGCCTGCTCGGCGCCGACCTGCTGTATGCGCTGCCAATGCTGGCGACGCTGGCCCGCAAGAGCGGGAACACCGTGGCAGACCCGGAGGAGGCGAGCCGGCTGCTGACGGCCGGCGAGCTTGTCGGGGTGTTCCCCGAGGGGTTCAAGGGCATCGGCAAGCCATTCCGGGACCGTTACCGGCTGCAGCGGTTCGGACGGGGAGGGTTCGCGCGCACGGCGGCGGCGGCCGGGGTGCCCATCGTCCCGTGCGCGATCGTGGGCGCGGAGGAGATCTATCCCATGATCGCTAATGTGCAGCCGCTGGCCAGGCTGCTGCGGCTGCCGTACTTCCCGGTCACCCCGCTGTTCCCGTGGCTGGGCCCGGCCGGCGCGATCCCGCTGCCGTCCAACTGGATGATCGAGTTCTGCCGGCCCGTTCCCACCGCGGGCCTCGGCCCGCGCTCGCGCGAGGTCTCCGGCCTGGCCGCGCGGGTGCGTCGCACCATTCAGCGCAAGCTGGATGCCCTGCTGGCGGAGCGCGGCCCCGCATTCGGCTGAGCCGCTCAGGCTGTCCGGCATGCCCCGCGGGCAGGCGGGCCGCTCAGCGCACCGCCCGCCGCCTGCGCCGCACCGCCCCGGCGGCCATCCCTCCGGCGACGATCGCTGCCGCGAACGGGAGCGCGATCAGGGCGGCACGGCGGCCGGACCTGAAGTCGTGCACCGGCCATCCTCTCTTCCTGGCCTCATAACGCAACCCGGCGTCCGGGTTGACCGCGGCAGGGTGACCGACCAGGGTCAGCATCGGCAGGTCGTTGACGGAGTCGCTGTAAGCGGCGCAGCGGGACAGGTCCAGGCCCTCACGCTCGGCCAGCGCGCGGATGGCGGCGGCTTTCTGCTCGCCGTGCAGCAGCCCGCCCGGCAGCCTGCCGGTATACACGCCGTCGACGGTCTCGGCCACGGTCCCGAGCGCTCCGGTAAGCCCGAGGCGGCGGGCCAGAATCGCGGCCAGCTCGACAGGCGTGGCGGTCACCAGCCAGACCCGTTGCCCCGCGTCGAGGTGACGCCGGGTGAGTTCCCTGGTCCCTGCCCAGATCCGGTCGGCCATGTTCTCGTCGTAGATCTCCTCGCCGAGGGCGACGATCTCCGCGACCCGCTGGCCGGCCACGAAGGCCAGCGCGGCCTTGCGGGCTGCCCTGATGTGCGCGGGGTTCTCCGTGCCGCGCAGCCGGAAGGTCATCTGTCCCCAGACCATCCGGGCAAGGTCAGCGGGGCCGACCTTCTTCCGGACCGCGAGGCCGCGGGCAAAGTAGTAGAGCGAGGCTCCGCGCATCAGCGTGTTGTCCACGTCGAAGAACGCTGCCGCCCGCGGATCGGGCGCCGCGGCTGGCCGGCCCGGGGCCGGGGCCGGGGCCGTGACGTCCGCCCGCGGATCGGGTGCCGCGGCTGGCCGGCCCGCGGCCCGTGCCGTGACGCCGGCCTCCAGCGTCCTGGCGGCCCGGGCCCGCCGGGACGGCCAGTGCGCCGCGGCCACCCGGGGCACCATGGCCCTGCCCGGCCGGCTCTTCATGCCTGCCCACGCTACCGGTGCGCGGCAGCCCTTCCCTGTCGCCAGTTCCGGCCGCCGGCCGTGTCGCACTGCCGTGTTACCGGGCCTGCCTGCGGCGGACTGGAGCTTTACCGTAGCGTTAGCGTCGGGCCTGGCCTGGCCCGACGTGGCCGGAGTGGTCGCGGTACTGGCCAGGATCGGGCACCATAGTCAGCACGATGTCATTGTCACTGGTAGTCTCCGGGCTCGGCGCTGTCCTCGCCGTGGCGGGCACTGTGATGCTCGCCAGGCGCTCCTCAGCAGCGCCCAGCCCCGGCCTGGTCGCGTGGACGGTCGGGCTCGCGGCCCTTGCGATCTCGTTGATCGCGCAGGCGATCGGTCATGCGGCCGGCTTCGGGCCGGTCACCTTCCGCGGGATGGAACTCGGTGCTCAGGTTATCGCTCCGTTCGCGATCTCCCTCGGGCTCGCCGAGATCGTCGCCCGCAACGGGGCCGTCCGGTTTGCGGCCCGCCTGCTGCTGCCGGCCATCGCCTTCGTGCTGCTGGTGATCTTCGCGATCGACCCGCTGAACACCGGTGCACAGTTTTCCAAGCAATGGCCGGACCCGGCGACCTACTACCAGCTTGTCCCGAACAAGGCCATCGATTACCTGGTCGCACCGCTGACGCTGGTGATAGCGGTGATCGCCATCCTCGTCTCGGCGGCCCGGCAGGGCCGGAACCCGGACGCGCGCAGGGCCTTCCCGCCGGTCGCCGCGGCGGGGCTGGCGGATCTTCTGCTCAGCGCCCCCGGCCTGGCTCAGTTCGCCGCCGACCACCTCAAGCTGCGCGTGCCGATGCAGTCGCTGTTCGCGCTGCTGTGCCTGCTGGCCGCTGTCCTGGTGTGGCACGCCGGAGTTCAGCTCGGCAAGGTGCGGCTGGATCTGATGCACCGCAGGGCGGGGGATGACGAGGCGGACGAGTGGGGCCGGGATGAGTCCTGGAGCGATGACTACGGCGGCGAGGACGGACGCTGGCCGGCTGACGAGCGCGGCTATCGCGGCCAGCGGGACTGGCAGGGCAGCGAGGCTGCCTACGACAGCATGGCCGGCTACGGAGACCGGGACGACTACGGCGGTGGCTTCCGGGACGCCCTTCCGGGTGCTGGCTACCGGGAGTATTCGGATGACACCGACTATGGCTATGCCAGGGTGGTAGACGGATACGATCCGCGCACGATGGCAGCGGACTGGCGGGCGGCTGAGGAACTGGCTGCGGGCAGCGCACTGGCGGCGGAGGCCGGCGCTGCCTCGGCCGGGCCAGGGCCGGGCGAGGGCCAGGATGCGCTGTTCGGCCAGATCTCGATCTACACCTTGCTGGAGGGCCGGACCGAGGAGTTCGACCGGCTGCTGCGGGCACTGGTCAAGAGCGTGCGCGCGCAGGAGCCGGACACGCTGGTCTACATCGTGCATGCGGTGCCGTCGGCACCGCTGCAGCGCATCCTCTACGAGTGCTACCGGAACCGGGATGCCTACGAAGCGCACAAGCGGCAGCCGCACACGGTGGCATTCGAGGCCGAGCGGGGATCCTACGTGCTCGCGACCAACGTGATCGAGCTTGGCCTGCAGCAGGCGAAGGTCTCGCCGCTGCCGTCGATCGCGAACCTCTTCCGCGATACGAGCTACGACCTGCTGGGCGGAGCGCGTCTGGGCCTGGGCGACGCCGGTTCGGGCGGCGCCAGGATGGCCTCGGACCGATCCGACCGCTCCGGCCCCCGCAGCCCCGTCGGCTCCTTCGGCCCGGACGACGGATACGGCAATCACCGGCGGGACCCCCGGGAGAGCGGATATCGCCGTCCAGCCGGGCCAGGCGGCTATCAGGACGGCGCCGGGTATGACTGGCCGTCGGGCCGTCGGCCGGAGAGCCAGGCCCCGCCGCGGCCCGGCGACGGGTATGGCGCGCGCGGGCCGGACAGCCACGCCCCGCCGCGGCCCGGCGACGGGTATGGCGCCCGCGGGCCGGACAGCCACGCCCTGCCGCGGCCCGGCGACGGCTATGGCGGCCGCAGGCCGGAGAGCCAGGCCCCGCCGCAACCAGGCGGCAGATATGGCGACATGCCGCCCGCCATGGACGGGCGGGCCCGAGTTCGCGGTCCGTTCGAGCCTGCCGAACCGGGCGGGCTGCCGGCGGGCCCGGACTTCCGGGTTCCGCGTGTGCCCGGCGGCAGGCAGTCGTGGGACTCCGCTCTCGGCGAGGGCGCGCCCCGTGCCGGCGACGCGGCAGGCGCACCGGGCAGGCGGCGCGCAGCGGAGGCCGACGGCCGCCCGGTTCCAGACGCCGCCGGCCCGGGTGATCTGCCTGGCCCCAGCTATCCAGAGCGCCGCCGGTACCCGTGAGGCGCCTCGCCAGCCGCCGTGCCGGGCAGGCGGCCGCCAGCGCTGCGGCGGCCGGGCGGCCGGGCCACCACGTCACCCTGCTGTCCCGTCCCGGATGTCATCTCTGCGAGGAGGCTCGCGTGGTGATAGCCCGGGTCACCGGCGAGCTGGGCGTTCCGTGGACAGAGCGGGACATCACGAAGGATCCCGATGACCTGCGGATCTATGGCGACATGGTGCCCGTGACGCTGGTCGACGGAGTGCAGCACGACTTCTGGCGGGTCAGTGAGGAGCGGCTGCGCGCTGCCCTGCTGGCGTGACCGGTCACCGCGGCGCAAAGCCCGGGCAAAACCCTCCGGTCAGGCAAGACCGCTGCGTGACCAACTTTGTGCAAGCGTTCACAAGGGCGTACCGTGGCAGCGAAGAACATTCCGGGTGCATGCGCGCCCTTCGCGTCGATCCCCAGGAGCGCCGACGCAGATGTCTCGCCGTCCCGTGGCAGATGGTGGCAGGAGGGCCGAACCGCCTGCCGGTGCTAGGCGCATCGCCGAGGGCAGTTCCGGGGGCGACGACCGGGGCACGGGGGGCATCCCGGAGGCCACCGTCGCCCGTCTCCCGGTGTACCTGCGCGCTCTGTACGCGCTCGCCGAACGGGGCGTTTCCACGGTGTCGAGCGAGGACGTCGCCGCCGCGGCCGGCGTCAACTCGGCGAAGCTGCGCAAGGACCTGTCGCACCTCGGCTCGTACGGGACCAGGGGAGTCGGCTACGACGTCGAGTACCTCGTGTACCAGATCTCCCGCGAGCTTGGCCTCACTCAGGACTGGCCGATCGTGATCGTCGGGTCCGGCAACCTCGGGCATGCGCTGGCCAACTATGGCGGGTTCGCTTCCCGCGGATTCCGGGTGGCCGCCTTGTTCGACTCCGATCCGGAGGTGGTCGGGACAAGGGTGGGGCAGCACGCGGTCCGGCACGCTGACGAGATCGAGGCGGTCATCGAGCGGCTCGGGGTATCCATCGGAGTGATCGCTACCCCGGCCGCAGCCGCCCAGCAGGTCTGTGACCGCCTGGTCGCGGCGGGCGTGACCAGCATCCTCAACTTTGCGCCCACCGTCCTTAACGTGCCTTCCGGCGTCGATGTGCGTAAGGTCGACCTGTCGATCGAGTTGCAGATCCTCGCCTTCCATGCCCAGCGCAGGGCGGTGGAGCCGGCCGCCGACATGGCAGATGAGCTTGACTGGCCCGAGGGCCGGATGGCGCTGCCGGGGAGGTCAGGGTCGGCCGGCCGGCCGGGACAGGCCTCGCGGGCCAACGGCGCCCCGGCCAGCGCAGGCAGCCGGGCACGGCAGGACCCGCGGGATCCGCGAGTGCACCAGGACGGCTTCATGCAACAGCCTTACCGTCCGCTCCCGGGGCGGCCGCCGCGCACAGGGCACCGCTCCGGGCTGGAGCACGCCGGGCCGCCCGGTGCCGGCGTCGTGAACGGCAGCGCTGAAGCGCAGGCGCGGGCGGTGGGGCCGTGAGCATCCTCGTTGTCGGGCTGAGCCACAAGACCGCGCCGCTGGCAGTCCTGGAACGGGCGGCGGTGGCCGGCGACGCGCTCACCAAGCTGATGCATGACGTCGCCGGGGCCGAGGACATCGCAGGTTCCATGGTGGTCAGTACCTGCAACCGCGTCGAGGTGTATGCCGAGGTCGGCAAGTTTCATGGCGGCCTGAACACGGTCAGCGAGATGCTGGCCCGGCATGCCGGCGTATCCCTGAGCGACCTGACGCCGCACCTGTACGTGCACTACGAGGGCCGCGCCGCAGCACACCTGCTGTCGGTCGCCTGCGGGCTGGATTCCATGGTCGTCGGGGAGAGCCAGATCCTCGGCCAGGTCCGCCAGGCACTCCGGCTGGCCCGGGCCCAGGGCACGCTCAGCCCGGCGCTGGCGGACCTGGGCGCGCTGGCACTGCGGGCAGGCAAGCGGGCGCAGGCCGAGACCGGGATCGGCCGGGCGGGTGCGAACCTCGTGAGCGTCGGGCTGGCACGGGCCACCAGGGCGCTCGGCGCCTGCGCCGAGCAGCAGCAGGCGCTGGCCGGCCGGTCGGTGCTGATCGTGGGCGCGGGGTCGATGAGCAGCCTGGCCGCCAGCGCGGTCAGCGGCATGAGCCCGGCTCACGTCGTGGTGGCCAACCGCCGTAAGGACCGGGCAGAACGGATTGCCGGCTCGATCGGTGCCACAGCGGCCGGGCTTTCCGATGTCGGTGCCTGCATCGCCGCCGCGGATCTGGTCGTGACCTGCACCGGCGCGCCCGGGTACATCATCACCGCGGCGGCGGTGGCGCAGGCCTTGGCAGATCGCGACGCGGACAGGCCGCTGGTGCTGCTCGACCTGGCGCTGCCGCGAGATGTCGATCCCGAGGTGGCGAGGCTGCCCGGGGTCGGGCTGGTGAGCCTGGACACGCTGGCATCATCCGGTGATGCTCCCGGAGGGGACGGCCCGGGGACCGGCATGGCGGCACGGGCCGAGGACGTCGAGGCGGTCCGCCGGATCGTTGCCGAGGAGCTCGCGGCGCAGCTTTCGGCTGAACGGGCCGCCGAGGTGGCACCGGTTGTCGTCGCGCTGCGGGCCCGCGCCGCCGAGGTGGTGGCGGCCGAGCTGGCCCGGCTGGAGCGCCGGCTCGACGGAGTCGACCCGCGGACTCACCGGGAGATTGCCAGGTCCCTGCACCGGATTGCTGACAAGCTGCTGCATGTGCCGACCGTCCGGGTTAAGGAACTCGCGGGATCACCAGGCGCGGACTCCTACGACGCCGCGCTGCGGGTGCTGTTCGACCTGGACCCGGCCGCGCCCGGCTCGGTGACGCGGGCGGAGGTGCCATGACCGGGACACCGCTGCGGCTCGGAACCCGCAAGTCCGACATGGCGATGGCACAGGCGAGGCTGGTCGCACGGCTGATCACCGAGCGCACCGGGCGGGCGGTCGAGCTTGCCGGGGTCACCACCTTCGGAGACGTGACCAGGGCGCAGCTCGCGCAGATCGGCGGAACCGGGGTGTTCGTCAGCGGCCTGCGGGAGAGGCTGCGCCACGGTGAGGTCGACCTTGCCGTGCACTCGCTGAAGGACCTGCCCACCGCGCCTGCGGCCGGGATCGAGCTGGCCGCCGTGCCGGTGCGGGACGACCCGCGCGACGCGCTCGTCGCCAGGGACGGCGCCAAGCTCGCTGACCTGCCGGCGGGAGCGACGATCGGCACCGGCTCGCCGCGCCGGGCCGCGCAGCTGCTGCTGCTCCGGCCGGACCTGCGCCCGGTGCCGGTCCGGGGAAATGCCGGCACCAGGCTCGGCAAGGTGGAATCGGGCGAGCTGGACGCGGTGGTGCTCGGCTACGCCGGGCTGGGCCGGATCGGCAGGCTCGACGCGGTGACGGAGGTCTTCGATCCGGACGAGATGCTGCCAGCCCCGGGCCAGGGCGCGCTCGCGGTGGAGATCCGGTCCGGCCGGGATGACCTGGCCGAAATTGCGGCGAGCGTCGACGATCCAGCCAGCCGCGCCGCGACCACGGCGGAACGGAGCATGCTAGCCGCGCTGCAGGGCGGTTGCAGCGCCCCTGTTGGCGGGTATGCCGCCGGGGCAGGGCAACTGCGCCTGCGCGGCATCGTGGTCGGCTACGGCGAGCCACGCGCAGGCGGGGGGCAGGCGACAGGAACGGCGCTGCGAGCGAGCGCGGTCGCGCCGGCGGACGAGGCGGTTCGCCTCGGCCGGCTGGTGGCGGCCGACCTGCTGAGCCACGGCGCGGCACGGTATACGGGACTGCCTGGCGGGGACGGGCCAGGCACATCAGCGACGGGGACGATGTGACGTGAACCCGAGACCGGTGACACCCAGGTCCGACGACAAGGGCAGCAAGCCCGCCCACGCTGGCTGGAAGCCGGCTGCCGGCTGGGTCGCATTTGTCGGCGCGGGACCTGGTGACGAAGGATTGCTGACCGTCCGCGCGGCCAGCCTGCTGCGGCAGGCGGACCTGGTAGTCGCCGGGCCGGAACTGGCCGCGCGGCTGGACCGCCTGGTCCCCGACGGCGCCACGGTCGTGGACGCCGGCGAGCTCCAGCAGGACCCCAGGCTGATGATCAAGGCAGCGAAGGCCGGCCAGCTCGTGGTGCGCCTGGTAGCCGGCGACCCGCTGCTGTTCGGCCACACCGCGGACGAGGCATCGGCCTGCGCTAAGGCGAAGGTGCCGTTCGAGATCATTCCCGGTGTGTCCGCGGCGACCGCGGTGCCTGCCTATGCCGGCATACCGCTCACCTCCGACTCCAGCTGCGACTTCCGGGTGATCCACGCATCCGAGGTCAGCCGGGTCACGGCGAGCCCGGGCAGCCTGGTCATCCTCGGGGCCGAGACGGGGCCGGCCGACCTGGCCAAGATGCTGATCGCGGCGGGCTGGCCGGAGACCGCCCAGTTCGCGATCACCTGGAACGGCACCACCACGGACCAGCAGACGGTGGTCAGCCCGCTGGGCCAGGTGCCGGCGAGCCTGAAGGCCGCAGGCGTGAGCCTGCTCACGGCGCACGGCCCGGCCGTCGCCGTGGTGGGCGATGGCGTCGCCGCGCGGCGCGCGCTGTCCTGGTTCGAGAGCAAGCCGCTGTTCGGCTGGCGGGTGCTGGTGCCGAGGACCAAGGAGCAGGCTGAGCCGGTCATCGAGAGGCTGCGATCCTACGGCGCTGTCCCGGAGCAGGTGCCGACGATCGCGGTGGAGCCGCCGCGGACCCCGCAGCAGATGGAGCGCGCGGTGAAGGGGCTGGTGACGGGACGCTATCAGTGGATCGCCTTCACCTCCGCCAACGCGGTCCGGGCGGTCAGGGAGAAGTTCGAGGAGTACGGCCTCGACGCCCGCGCGTTCGCCGGGGTCAAGGTCGCCGCGGTGGGCCAGCAGACGGCCCTGGCGCTGCGGCAGTTCGGCATCATGGCCGACCTGACGCCGGACGGCGAGCAGTCGGCCGAGGGGCTTGCCGACGCCTTCCCGGCCTATGACGACGTGCTGGACCCGATCAACCGGGTGCTGCTGCCCAGGGCCGACATCGCCACCGAGGGGCTGGTGACCAGGCTGACGGCGCTGGGCTGGGAGGCCGAGGACGTGACCGCCTACCGGACGGTGCGGGCCGCTCCGCCTCCGGCGCCGGTCCGGGAGGCCATCAAGGGCGGCGGATTCGATGCGGTGATGTTCACCTCGTCGTCGACGGTGCGGAACCTGATCGGCATCGCCGGCAAGCCGCACGCGGTAACCGTGATCGCGGTGATCGGCCCGCAGACCGCCAGGACCGCCACCGAGTACGGCCTGCGGGTGGACGTCATGGCGCCGTCGCCGTCAGCGGTTGCGCTGGCGGACGCCCTGGCCGCGCACGGCGCCGGGCTGCGGGAGGCCGCGCTGGCCGCGGGCGAGCCGGTCCGCAAGCCGAGCGAGAGGCGCCGCGGGGGCCGGCGCCGGCTGCGCTGAACCGTCCGCCCGATGTCCGCTGGAGCCGCTCGCGTAACCGGGAGTCCCATTGCCCGCCGCTTATCCTGTCAGCCGGCCGCGCCGGCTGCGCCGCACCGCCGCGCTGCGGCGGCTGGTGACGCCGATCCGGCTGCACCCGGCCGATCTGGTGCAGCCGCTGTTCGTCAAGGAGGGCATCGACGAGCCGCAGCCCGTCGTCTCGATGCCCGGCGTCGTCCAGCACACCCGCGACAGCCTTCGCAAGGCGGCTGCCGAGGCCGTGGACGCCGGAGTCGGCGGGCTGGTCCTCTTCGGCATCCCGGCCGCCAAGGACGCGCGCGGGTCTGCCGCGGACGACCCCGACGGGGTCGTCCAGGTCGCGCTGCGAGATCTCGCAGCCGACGTGGGCGACGCCACCGTGCTGATGGCCGACCTGTGCCTGGATGAGTACACCGACCACGGCCACTGCGGGCTGCTCACCGCGTCCGGCGAGGTGGACAACGACGCCACGCTTGAGCGGTACGCCTCGATCGCCGTCGCCCAGGCCGCCGCGGGCGCGCAGGTCGTCGCGCCGAGCGGGATGATGGACGGCCAGGTGGCCGCCATCCGCTCGGCGCTGGATGGCGCCGGCTACCAGGACGTGGCGATCTGCGCCTATTCCGCCAAGTACGCCTCGGCCTTCTACGGCCCGTTCCGGGACGCGGCCGAGTGCGCGCCGCGGTTCGGCGACCGCGCCTCCTACCAGCAGGACCCGGCGGGCGCCGGGGGCGCCGCCGAGGCGCTGCGCGAGGTGGCGCTGGATGTCGGCGAGGGCGCCGACATCGTCATGGTCAAGCCCGCGCTGGCCTACCTGGATGTGATCAGCGCGGTCCGCGCCGCCGTGCAGGAACCGCTCGCCGCCTTCCAGGTCAGCGGAGAGTACGCGATGGTCGAGGCCGCTGCCGCGAACGGATGGCTGGACCGGGACAGGACGATCACCGAGACGCTGACCGCCATCCGCCGGGCCGGGGCTGACATCATCCTCACCTACTGGGCCACCGAGGTATCCCGCCGCCTGACGGCGACAGCGTGACCGCCGCCGCGGGCGCAAGTGTCATCTCGCACGTTGTGCTTCGCAACCCGCTACCCTCGACCTGAGCGGGAAGAGATCACCGCCGCCGGCTCCCCCGCAGGTAACCGCGGGGTAAAGCGATCAGGGCCGGTGCCAGGGCATACGGACGGACGGGGCATTATCGGTAGCAGGCGGCCGGGCTTCCAGGGAGCGGTCAGCCTCGGATGAGAGGAATCGGTCAGCCGGTCCCGGGTACCGGGGCTTCCCGGGTATCCGGAACAGGCCAGTCGGCCTTGGAAGTACAGAGCACGCGGGCTGGAGCGGGAGTAGTCGGGCCGATGGTAGGCGCAGTGGACGCTGTGCTGCGGCGGGGCCGGCGCCGGGCGAGGATCCGGCACGCCGACCGGATGGGCATGGCTGCGTCCCGTTATGCGGCGATGGGCTGGCCGGTCTGCCCGGGAGCCTATCCGCCGGGCCCGGCCCGGCGTCCCGGCGAGGAACCGCGAGCCTGCTCGTGTGACCGGCTCGGCTGCCCGTCCCCGGGTGCCCACCCGATGTCCCCGGCCTGGCACCTTCAGGCGACGACCGACCTGGCGCAGGTCAGGAGATGGTGGCAGGCGCGGCCGGAGGCGAATGTGATTCTCGCCACCGGCCGCGCTTTTGATGTCCTGGACGTGCCGGCGGCGGCCGGCACGATGGCGCTGTCCCGGATGAAGCGGTCAGGGGTACGGCCCGGCCCGGTGGCGATGGGCGCCGGGGACCGGGCGCTGTTCTTTGTCGCCACCCGCGGCACGCCCGGGGATGAGGACGAGTGGTGGCCGTGCCATCTCGACAGCGAGCCGGAGACCGTGGAGCAGGTAGCCGGGCTGCGGTGGCACTGCCGTGACAGCTACGTGCTCGCGCCGCCGTCCCGGTCAGGCCACGGGCAGCGGGTCTACTGGCTCCGGCCGCCGGCAGGCCAGCCGGCCGCGCTGCCGGACGCGCTGCGGCTGCTGCCGTTCCTGGCCGACGCGTGTGAGGACGCGGTGGGTTGACCGGCTGCGAGGCGGCGCGGGCACGCCGGCCGGAGGCGGCGGGTTGACCGGGCCGGACCGGTCGGCCGGGCTCTTCGCCAGGGCTCGCGCCGCGATACCGGGCGGGGTGAACTCGCCGGTCCGCGCGTTCGGATCGGTGGGCGGCACGCCGGTGTTCATGGCCTCCGGCAGCGGACCGTACCTGACCGACGCCGACGGCCGCGAGTACGTGGACCTGGTCTGCTCGTGGGGGCCGCTGCTGCTCGGGCACGCCCACCCGGCAGTGATCATCGCCGTGACCGAGGCGGCCGCGGCCGGCACCTCGTTCGGCGCCGCGACCGAGGGCGAGGTCGCGCTGGCCGAGGAGATCATCGCCAGGACCCCGGTCGAGAAGGTCCGGCTGGTCAGCTCCGGGACCGAGGCGACGATGTCTGCGCTCCGGCTGGCCCGTGCCGCAACCGGCCGGCGGCTCGTCGTCAAGTTCGCCGGCTGCTACCACGGGCACGTGGACGCGCTGCTGGCGGCGGCCGGATCCGGGGTGGCCACGTTCGGCCTGCCGGACTCGCCGGGCGTGACGGGCGCGGTCACCGCGGACACGCTGGTGCTTCCCTACAACGACGCCGGCGCGGTCGGTGAGGCATTCCGGGCCCGCGGCGCCGAGATCGCCTGCGTGATCACCGAGGCCTGCCCGGCCAACATGGGCGTGGTACCGCCCGACCCAGGATTCAACGAGATGCTGGCCCGGGTCTGCCGGGAGCACGGCGCGCTGCTGATCATGGACGAGGTGCTGACCGGTTTCCGGGTCACCGCCTCCGGCTGGTACGGCCGCGAGGGCGTGGCCGGTGACCTGATGACGTTCGGCAAGGTGATGGGAGGCGGGCTGCCGGCGGCCGCGTTCGGCGGCCGGGCCGAGATCATGGACCGGCTGGCGCCGGCCGGGCCGGTCTACCAGGCGGGAACCCTCTCGGGCAACCCGCTGGCCACCGCCGCCGGGCTGGCCACCCTGCGGGCCGCGACGCCCGAGGTGTACGCGCGGCTTGACGGGGCCGCCGCCGCCGTCGCCAAGCTGGCCTCCGACGCGCTGACCGCCGCGGGCGTCGAGTACCGGATGCAGCAGGCCGGGAACCTGTTCTCGGTGTTCCTCGGCACGAGCGGGCCGGTGCGCAGCTTCGCCGATGCGCGGGCCCAGTCGGGCCGCGCGTATGCCGCGTTCTTCCACGCGATGCTGGACCGGGGGGTGTACCTGCCGCCGTCGCCGTTCGAGGCGTGGTTCCTGTCCGCCGCGCACGACGACGCCGCCATCGCCCGGATCGGCGAGGCGCTTCCCGGGGCCGCCCGCGCCGCGGCAGCGGCGCTCGGGTAGCCAGGGCGGGCCGGCAGTTACCGCGGCAGGGCTCACCCGCGCCGGGCGCCGGCGGGATGGCATCCGTTCTGTCAAGTTCTCGATCTGGTAAGCCGGGCACCGGCCGTGCCGGTGCCATGATGTGGACTGACAGCCGGGCCCCCGCCCGGCCAGGATGCGGGGAGGAGTCCTTGCCGATGGCCATGCGCAATGTGATCAGTACCCTCAGTCCCGACGGCACCGAGGTCATGGGCCCCGGGATCCTGATGTATCACTATCCGGGCAACGACATCATGAACGGCAGCCTGCTGACCGTGGAGAGCAACCACTTCTGCGTTCTGAAGTCGCGCGGCGCCGTGCTCAACGTGTACGAGACCGGACAGTATCCGGTGGAGACCCCGCAGCGGCCGCTGCTCGGGTCTATCCAGCAGAGCTTCTACGGCGGCCAGTCCCCCTGGCAGTACGAGGCGCTGTTCGTGTCGCGGGCGAAGAGCGTCGCGAAGGCGCAGGGCGTCGCGCTTTCCAGCGAGCTTGCCGAGCTTGTCTACGACGTGGACTACTACGTGCACGTCGACAGCAAGGAGGACGCGGTCAAGCTGGTGACCCACATGCCCTACCAGGGGCACGTGCTCACCACCGACGCGGTCAACGCCTATGCGGGCCCGGTGGTGGAGCAGGCTGTCAACCAGATCGTGCAGGTGACCCCGCTGGAGCAGGTCAACGAGAAGATTCACGAGATCACCGAGATCGTCCGCGGTCACCTGCAGGACTTCCTGGCGATTTACGGAATCATGCTGAACGATGTCAAGGTGCTGATCCGCCCCCGCGACGAGCGGATGCGGGAGCTGATCTCGCTGCGCGCCTTCGGCCTGTCAGAACTGGACGCGGTGCGCTACTACGTGGCGATGAAGATGGCCGAGCGTGGCCTGGTGTCCGCCCCGAACATGGCGGTCGGGCAGCCGTTCAACATCGGCTTCACCGGCCAGCCGGCCGGCCTGGGCGGAGCGGCCGGCGTGCCGGGCGCTCCGGGCCTGCCGGACGGCGGCGCCGCGTCTCCTTCCGTGCCCGGCGCTGGCGCGCCCGCCGCGCGGGCGGCCAGGCCGGCAGGCTGACCAGCGGTGACAGACACCGTCGCAGACCGGCTGCGCAGCCTGCTGGCATCCGACGTCTACACGTCCAAGGGACGGTTGCGCGCCGACGACCTGCTGGTCCGCGAGAGGGTCGGCCGGGGGCTGTCCGAGGCAACCGCGCGACTGCGGGACCTGATCAGCAGGTGGCGGGCGGACCGGGTGCCGCCCGCAACCCGGGCCCAGCCGTTCCCGCCGCCGGAGGTGATGGAGCCGATCCGGCAGGCCGAGCGGCTGGTCCGGGCGATAGACGACGCCTCGGCCGTGGTGCGCGGCCTTCCGGTTCTGAACGAGGACAAGGTATGGGACCGGGTCCGCTCGGTGGGCCTTGATGAGCTGCTGCAATTCGACTGGACACTGGTCGGCGAGGCGGACGGGCTGGCCGCCGACCTGGCCGGCGCAGCAGCCCTCGACCAGGTCGGCGTGGCAGCAGCCGAGACCCGGCTGCGCCGCATCCGCGAGGTCATCGCAGACCGGCAGCGCTACCTGGAGATCCCCGCCTGAGCGGGGCCGCCGCGCACGGCGCCGGGCTCAGGTCCCGCGGCTGGCCGCGGGACCTGAGCCCGGCCGGGCCGCGCGTCAGCGTCGCGGCGTGGCGAACAGGCGCACCGAGATGTGCAGGCGCCTGGGCTTCACCGGGATGTGCTCTGACGGCGGCGGGCTGAGCAGGATGACGCCGAACCCGCACTCACCGCTGGCCCGTCCGCCGACCTTGTTGGGCCGCCCGTCGCTGTCGCCGAACTGCACCTTCGGGGAGTTGGCGAAGCAGCTCAGGTTGCGGAGGACGACATTGCTGACGATCTCCATGGCGTCCGGGTCGGCCATCCTGTTCCCCGCGATCGTCATGCTGCCGAGCACCTTGTTGCGGGGCATTCCCATCCAGCAGGACCGCAGGCCGGTGATGGACACGTTCCTGCCGACCAGGCTGTCCTCGTAGGTGCTGTACGCCGGGCTCTGGAACAGCTTGAACAGGCCGATCGGCTTGCAGGTGAGGCCGCCGCCGCCGCCGCGCTGGAGGACCGAGCCCGCGATCGTCGCGTTGTGCGTGACGACCCCGAGTGCCCCCGAGGCGAGCAGGCTGCCGCCGATCACCGGGTGCATGGCGAGGGTCGGGGCCTGCGGATTGGGATCGTCCAGGCACGGGAACTCGGCGCTGGTGTGCCCGAAGGCGGTGACCTTCTTGGCATAGCAGCCAAGTACCAGGACCGCACGGCGGCCGACCGTGAGGTTGCCGCCCACGGTGAGCTGGGACCGCCCGGTCCTGGCGACGTCGTTGCGGCCGAACGCGGCGATCAGGGCACCGCCGCTGGTGACCGTGACGTCATGGCGGACCCGGACTATCCCGGCATTAACCGCGCATACGCCGCGGACCACGACCGACGCGTACCTACCGCCAGGTAGCGATCCAGGCGATGTCGCGGTGCCGGAGCAGACGAAAGAGCGGAGCGCAGAGTGTGCGGGCGGCGCCGTGGCCGCCGTGGCCGGCGCCCCGGCCGCTAGCATTCCGAGCAGCATCGCCGCGGTGCCGAGAAGGCACAACCCGCCGCAATACCGCCGGGCCGGATGATTAGTCATTGGCATAACCCCCCGAGTTTGCCGTGACTGCGAGACCCACGATTCGAAGCAGGTTTACCGGCCGCTGTCAACCCTCATCGGGGCGGTTTCCCGGTAAAGAATGCCGGCTGCAAAGCGCAGGTCATATCATGCCCGGATATTGCCGGTGAGGGCCTGGCTAGCCCGCCGCGATCGCGATGATGCCGGCCACGATGGCCGCGGCGGCGGCCAGGCGCCTGGCCACGGCGCCCTCGCCGAGCAGCCTCCGGCCGAGCAGGACCCCGATCAGCACGCTGACCTCACGGGCCGGGGCCACCGCGCTGACGGCGGTGAAGCTCATCGCGGCCAGTATCAGGATGTAGGCGAGCGGGGAGAGCACGGCCGCGCCGATGACCTGCGGCCGGTACCGGTGCCACAGCATGGAGAGGCGGGGGCGGTCACGCAGCGCGACGGCGGCAAGGGCCACCGTCATCCCGGCCAGGGAGGCGTAGTCCTGCAGCACCGCTGGGGTGTGCAGGTCCGCCACCGCGTACTTGTCCCATAGCGTGTACCCGCCGATGAACGCCCCGGTCGCAAGGGCGAATGCCAGCCCGCTCAGCGGCGGCGCCTGCCGCGCGGTCCCGGCCTCCTGCCCGCCCGCGGATGAGCCGCGGCCGGGCAGGCCGATCACGATAACGCCGGTCACTATCAGGACAATGCCGGCGATGCCTGCCGGCCCCGGGCGCTCGCCGAGCACGGCAATGCCGGCGAGGGCTGCCAGGAGGGCGCCGGTGCCGCGCCCGACCGGGTAGACCTGCGAGAGGTCGCCGAGCCGGTATCCGTTCAGCAGCAGCAGGAAGTAGCCGGTGTGCAGGACGCCGGTGCCGGCCATGAACAGCCACGACATCGCCGACAGGCGGGGCGGGGCGAGGCTGACCGTGAGCGCGACGACCGGCGCGTAGATCAGCAGCCCGACGGCCGACACCAGCCACACGAAGCCGGCCGCGCCGGCCGCGGATGCCTGCTTGCTAAAGAGGTTCCAGGTGGCATGGGCCACGGCGGCGATCAGGACGAGCACGATGGCGGTGGGGCTCACGAGGGCGGCTCCTGCCGGTCGGGCCCGGGTACGGGCACGCTGAACAGGGCCCTCGAGGCTTCTGTCCCGTCAGGTGTTCGCCGCCTGCCGGCCACAGCCCTGGCACAGCCGGCGGGAGGCTCCTGGCGCCGCTCGGTCCAGTCCGCCGCGCCCCTGGTTATGAGCCGGACTGGCTTGCTGACAGGCGGGGCGAGCGCGGAACCCTAGGCGCAGCCACATGCTGTGAGCAACCCTAGCAGTAGGCTGGCCTGGCCATGACTTCCGCCGCATCCGATGTCACCGTCGTGCACCTGGTACGCCATGGCGAGGTAGAGAACCCGCGGCGGGTGCTCTACGGCCGCCTTCCGGGCTACCACCTGTCCGAGGACGGCCGGATGATGGCCAAGAAGGCAGCCGCCTTCCTGGCCGGGCGGGACGTCACCGTGCTGCGCTCGTCACCGCTGGAGCGCGCGCTGGAGACGGCTGAGCCGCTCGCCGCGCAGTTCGGCCTCGACATCACCGAGGACGAGCGGCTGATCGAGCCGTGGAATCACTTCGAGGGCCTGACCTTCGGCGTCGGGGACGGCGCGCTGCTGCGCCCGGCGCACTGGATCTACCTGCGCAACCCGTTCCGGCCGTCGTGGGGTGAGCCGTACCGGGAGGTTGCCGCGCGGATGGCCGCCGCGGTCGCCGATGCCGCGCAGGCGGCCCGCGGGCACGAGGCCGTGTGCGTCAGCCATCAGCTTCCGATCTGGGTCACCAGGCTGGCGGCGGAGAACCGCCGGCTCTGGCACGATCCGCGCCGCCGCCAGTGCGCGCTGGGCAGCGTCACCAGCCTCACCTTCCGCAGCGGCGGGCTTGCCGGGGTCGGCTACGCCGACCCCTCGGGCGCGGGCCGGCGGGGGATCGCCGGAGCCTGAGACGCTACGGCACATGAATGATCACGAGAAACGCCGGCCCCGGGCCGGCTCCGCTCGCGGCGATCGGGCACAATGGGGCCGGTACTACTGCCTGTAGGAGATCATCTCGTGTCCGGGCTGCCGAGTTCCCAGTCTCGCAAGACCCGGTCGGCCACCGTCGGCCAGGCCAGCGTCGCGCGGTGGCTGCTCGCTGCCCCCCGCAGGCGCGGCGCGGCTGCCCTCGCCAGCGTGGCGCTCGCCATCGGCGGCGCGCTCGCCATGGCCGGCTGCGACGGCGGAGCGATCGCGCAGAGCACGCCGGTCAGCAATGGCAGCAGCTTCGTGTCGGGCAGCTACAGCACGACCTACTTCCAGCCGGGCTCCCGCCAGCAGGCGCCGGACGTGGCCGGGACGCTGCTAGACGGCCGTAAGTTCCGGCTGTCCAGCTACCGCGGCGATGTCGTGGTGCTGAACTTCTGGGGATCCTGGTGCGCGCCATGCCGTGAGGAGGCACCGGTGCTGGCCGCCCTCTCCCGTCACTTTGCCTCCACCGACGTGCGGTTCCTCGGCGTCGACATGAACGACAACGTGGCCAGCGCCGAGGCGTACATGCAGGACTTCCGGATCGGCTACCCGAGCTTCAACGACCCGGGCGGCGAGATCGCGCTGGCCTTCCACGGGACGGTGCCGCCCAGCGCGATCCCGACCACGCTCATCCTGGATCGGCAGGGCCGGATCGCGGCCAGGGTGGTGGGCGGCGTGTCCTACTCCGGCCTGAAGGCACTGATCACGCAGATCAGGGCGGAGCCCAGGTGAAGGCCGGCTCAGTGCAGGCGCGGCCGGCCGGCGGCGGGGCGGCGGGCGGGCCGTCCGCTGGCGGCACGCCGGCGCCCAGGCTGGGCCTGACGGGCTGGCCGAGGTGGGCCTGGCGGCAGCTCACCTCGATGCGCACCGCGCTGATCCTGCTCTTCCTGCTCGCGGTTGCCAGCGTCCCCGGCTCGGTGCTGCCGCAGCAGGGCATCGACCCGTCCGCGGTGACGCAGTACTACGCGGCCCATCCCTCGCTGGCGCCCATCCTGGGCAGGCTGTCGCTGTTCAACGTGTTCGCCGCGCCCTGGTTCGCGGCCATCTACCTGCTGCTGTTCCTGTCGCTGGCCGGATGCGTGCTGCCGAGGACATTCCGGCTCGTCGGCTCGGCCCGGCAGCAGCCGCCCCGGGCGCCGCGCAACCTGGCCCGGCTGCCGCTGTCCGCGAGCTTCCAGTCGGCCCTGGCCCCTCAGGCCGCCCTGGACTCCGCCGCCGGGCTGCTGGCCCGCAAGCGGTTCCGGGTGCGCGCCGGCGATGGCTGGGTCTCCGCCGAGAAGGGGTACCTGCGCGAGGCAGGCAACCTGCTGTTCCACCTGGCCCTGCTCGCCCTGCTGTTCTCGGTGGCGATGGGCGGCCTGTTCGGCTACAAGGCGGACAAGCTGCTGGTCGTCGGCAACTCGTTCGCGAACACGCCGACGGCGCTGGACGTGTTCCGGCCGGGCCGGCTGGTGTCGCCCGGCGACCTGCAGCCGTTCTCGATCACCCTGAAGAGCTTCCACGCGAAGTACATCACCAGCGGCGAGCAGCGTGACCAGCCGGCGTCGTACCGGGCCCGGCTCAGCTACACCACCCAGCCCGGTGCGCCGGCCCGCTCCTACCTGCTTGAAGTGAATCATCCGCTTGTGGTCGACGGCGTCCGGGTGTTCCTGATCGGGCACGGCTACGCGCCCGAGTTCCGGGTCACCGACGGCACCGGCCGGGTGCGGTTCAGCGGGCCGGTGCCGTTCGTCCCGGCCGAGCAGGCGACCTACACCTCCGATGGCGTTATCAAGGTTCCCGACGCCAGCCCGCAGCAGCTTGGCTTCGCCGGCGTATTCCTGCCGACGGCCGTGGACGCCGGCGGGACGCTCGAATCAGCGTTCCCGGCTGCCCTGAACCCGATGGTCAGCCTGGTGTCGTACGCGGGCAACCTGGGCATGGACTCAGGACCGCCGCAGTCGGTGTACCAGCTTGACACGGCTGGCCTGCACCGGCTGGCCGTGGCGCCGCGGCCGCTGGCGGTCGGCCAGTCAATGAAGCTGCCCGACGGCCTCGGCACGATCACCTACACCGGCTACACCCAGTGGGTCAGCCTGGCCATCACCTACGACCCCGGGCAGGTCCCGGCGCTGCTGTCCGCGCTCGCCGCGCTCGCCGGGCTGCTGGTGTCGTTCATGGTTCGCCGGCGCCGGGTGTTCGTGCGCGCCACCAGCGGAGACGGCGGGGCCACCGTGGTTGACCTTGGCGGGCTGGCCCGATCGGACGCCGCCGGGGGCTTCGAGACCGAGTTCGCCGGCCTGGCCGAGGAAGTCGCCGCGGCGCAGCAGGACAGCAGTATCCGCGAGAGGTCCCCCGCCCGCAGCGGGGGAGAGTGAGGTTCCAGTGCCTGTCAACATCGGATTGGCCGACGTCAGCAACTTCTGCCTGCTGGCCGCGCTCGTCATCTACGCCATAGCGATGCTGTGCTATGCGTGTGACTTCGCCTTCGCCCGGCGGCGCCTCCCGGTGGCCGAGCCGGCGCGGAAGCGGGAGCTAGTCGCGGCAGCGGCGTCAGCGGGAACGGCCGCGGCAGCCGCCGCGCCTGCCGCGCCTGCCGTGCCCGCCTCGCCCGCCTCGCCCGCCGCGCCGCGGGCCGGGACAGCCGGCCTCGAGGCCAGCGGCGCAGTGCCCGGTACCCCCGGCCGGGCGTCGCAGGCCGCCGCCACCGGGGCCGGCCAGGCCGGCCGCGGCCGGAGCCTCGACGGCGGCTGGCTGCGGACGGCGTTCCTGCTCACCTGCGGCGGCCTGGTGCTGCACATCATCGGCATCGTTTCCCGGGGGATCTCCGAGCACCGGGTGCCGTGGGGCAACATGTACGAGTTCGTCGCGGCCATCACCTGCATGGCCGTCATCGTGCTCGTCCTGGTCTCGGTGCGCTACCGCGCCTACTACATCGGGCTGTTCGTGCTGGTCCCGGTCGTGCTGGCGCTCGCACTGTCGGTGACGGTCATCTACACCCCCGCAGGTGCCCTGGTGCCCGCGCTGCAGTCCTACTGGATTGCCATCCACGTGACGTCGATGATCGTCGCAACCGGCCTGTACATCGTGGGGATCGTGGTCACCGTCATGTACCTGATGGTCGACCGGTACCAGCGGCGGACGGCTGCGGGACTGCCGTCGCGGGTCGGCGGCATCATCGAGTACCTGCCGGGGGCGAAGGTCCTCGACCAGCTTTCCTACCGGACGATCCTGTTCGCCTTCCCGGTATGGACGTTCGGGATCATCGCCGGCGCGATCTGGGCCGACCAGGCGTGGGGCAGGTACTGGGGCTGGGACCCGAAGGAGACCTGGTCGTTCATCACCTGGGTGGTCTATGCAGGGTTCCTGCACGCCAGGGCGACCGCTGGCTGGCGGGGGCGGCGTGCGGCCTACATCCAGGTCGCCGGATTCTGCTGCCTGATGTTCAACCTGATCGGCGTCAACCTGTGGATCACCGGCCTGCACTCGTACGCGGGAATGGGCTGATCCGCGCCGTGCCGTGACACTTGCGCTCAGGAGATCTCTCGCAGCGTGGCGCGCAGCCGGGCAAGCGCGGTGCTGAACGCGTGGTCGGGAGGTGTGGCGTAGCCGACTACCAGTGCGGGGGGCTGTTGCTCTGTCCCGGCCTGGTAGGCACCGAGTCCCTCCAGGCCCAGTCCCCTGGCCGCCGCCGCGGCGACGGTTTCCTGCTCGGTCACGCCCTCAGGCAGGCGGACGAGGGCGTGAAGCCCGGCCGAGATGCCCTCGGCGCGGCAGCCGGGAGCGTGCCGGGCAATGGTGGCGAGCAGATGATCCCGGCGGCGGCGGTAGGCCAGCCGCCGCCGGCGGATGTGCCGGTCGTAGCCGCCGCTGCCGATCAGCTCGGCCAGGGTGAGCTGGCCGAGCACCTCGCTGTGCTGGTCGGCAAGCCGCTTGGCGGCCGCGGCCGGGCCGGTCAGCCAGGCGGGCAGCACCAGCCAGGCGAGGCGGATACCAGGCGCCAGAGTCTTGCTCGCGGTGCCCGCGTAGACGACGCGCTCCGGGTCCAGGCCCTGCAGAGCGCCGACCGGGTCGCGGTCGTAGCGGAACTCGCCGTCGTAGTCGTCCTCGATCAGCACGCCCCCGGTGTCGCGGGCCCAGGCCAGAGCCCGGGCCCGCCGCCTGGGAGAGAGCACCACGCCGAGCGGGAACTGGTGGGCAGGGGTGAGCACTGCCGCACCAGCCTCCCCGGCGGCGGCGGGGTCGGCGCCTTCGGCGTCCACGGTCATGGTCCGCACGCTGAGCCCGGCGGCGGTGAGGATATGGCGGCTGGCCGGGAGCCCGTGCGACTCGATGACCGCCGAGGTGATGCCCAGGCTGGCCAGGGCCTGGCCGGCCAGCCCGAGCGCCTGGGTGAACCCGCTGCACACCAGGATCCGGGACGGGTCTGCCCGTACCCCGCGGGCCCGAGCCAGGTAACCAGCCAGCGCTTCCCGCAACTCGGCGGTGCCGCGCGGGTCCCCGTAGCCGAGCGCGGCGCTGGGTGCCCGGCGCAGCGCCCGCCCGGCGGCTGCCAGCCATTCGCGCCGGGGAAACGAGGACAGGTCCGGGCGCCCGGGCCGGAGGTCATAGCGCCAGGAGCGCCCGGCAGCGGCAGCGGCCGGGGCTGCAGCTTGCCCGGCGGCCCGCGGGCCGGCTGGCCGCTCCGCGACCCGGGTGCCCGATCCCTGCCGGGCAACCAGCCAGCCTTCGGCTACCAGCTGGGCATAGGCGCCGGCCACGGTGTTGCGGGCCAGCCCGAGGTCGGCGGCCAGTGGCCGGGATGCGGGCAGCCTGGTTCCGGGAAGCAGCCGCCCATCGGTGATGGCCTGCCGGAGCGCGTGCTCCAGGCCGCGCCGGGAGCGGCTCCCGGCGAGCTCCAGGTGCAGGTCCAGGCCAGAAGTGGCCCATGAAGCTTGCATGGGATTGGACCTTACCAGTGGGCCGCTCGCTGGGTAGCTTGGCTGCCATGACGACAACGACAGAGCACGCTGCAAGCGCACGCAAGCCCTGGGATGCCCGGCTCGACTTCGATGCCCTTGCCCCGGCCGTTGCCAAGGCGATGGCCAGCCTGGATCACGCCGCCACCAGGCAGGCCGACCAGGCCGGGCTGGAGCCGGGGCTGCGCGAACTGGTCCGGCTCCGGGCCTCCCAGCTCAACGGGTGCGCCTACTGCGTGGACATGCACGCCAAGGACGCACGGGCCGGCGGGGAGAGCAGCGAGCGGCTGCACGCCCTGGCCGCCTGGCGGGAGGCCCCGTTCTATACCGACCAGGAGCGCGCTGCGCTTGCCCTGGCCGAAGCGGTGACCCTCTGCGCGGAGGGGCACGTTCCCGGCCCGGTCTGGGACGCTGCCGCTGAGCGGTTCAGTCCCGCCCAGCTAGCCGCCCTGGTCGGCATCCTGGTGACGATCAGCGGCTGGAACCGGATCGGCGTGGCCACCCGAACCTGGCTTCCCGGGTCATACCAGCCCTGAGCGGGTTCCGCTCGGTGCTACCCGGGCCAGCAGGACCGGCCGGCCAGGCAGCAGGCCTGTCCGGAGCTTGCCGATAAGCCGTCGCTGCCGGTCTCGCGCTGCTCGCTGATCCGCCGGGCAAGCTCGCTGATGAACTCCGGGTCGTCGTCGGGCCCGATGACCCGGGCCGGCGCGGTGCGGCGATCCGCGGGCCAGGCTCCGAAGTCACCGTAGCCAGGCGCATCGATCGAGCGGCCCGCCGGATGCCGTCGCAGTGCGTCGCGCTGTGCCATTCCGACGGTCCGGGCAAGGTACCGGGGCCGGTATGCGGCCCGCCGGTACCTGACCGGGCGGCCGACAGCGAGCCAGGCGGTGGCCCCGAACACCGAGAAGACGATGAGCAGCACGACCCAGGTGCGACGGGTCAGGTGGCGGACCTCGTACCCGGGCGTGGCCACCACGTCGATCAGGCATGGCACCACGAAGCCGACCGTGACCAGCGCGAAGAGGACGGCGGGCAGCAGCATGGCCGCAGCCTAGCTGGTCAGGGCGCTTCCCCGGAGTGAATCGGGCGAATCCGTGCTGCTCCGGCCGCGCCTGGCCGTGTACGCTGACCAGGCATCGGCGGCCACGGCCCGGAGCAGCCCGCGCCCCCGGCCCGGTGCCGGTCACGAAAGGCGGGAGGCTGGCCATGCGGGTCAGGCTGCTTGAGCGTTTCAGCCCGTTAAGACGGTGGCGGCCGCTGGGCGGGAGGCCGGGCAGCCACCGCAAGAGCCGTTCGGGTGCCGGAACCCGGCGCCAGTCGGCGACCCGGGCAACGGCGCCGGGGTTTGTGCCGCAGCAGGCGGACCACCAGGAAGTCCTGCCAGAGACGGGCCAGCCTGGCAGGCCGTCATGGCCGGGGCGTCCGGCCGCGGGCAGCTCCGCCGCAGCCCGGCCTGCTGCGGTGAGCCCGGCCACTTCGCGGCGGGCCGGAACTGGCCGGGCTCGCGCGGCCGTCCGGGCGGCGGTGCGGAGCGCGCCCCGGCAGATGACCTCGAAGCGGACAGTCACCGTGGCAAGGCCGGTGCCGCGCCAGGTGCAGGCCGGCGAGGCCGAGCGTTCGGGGCAGGCCAGGCAGCGGGGAGCGCCACGGCGGCCCTGGTATGAGGTAGGCCATGGCAATCGCACCGCGCCGGGGCACCGGCACTGCGGGCCGCTGGAAGCCGTGCTGCACCGGGAATGGGCTGCCGGCGAGACCCCCCCGCCAGCCGTCGTGCTGGCGATCGACCGGCTTGCCGAGCTTCCGTTGCTGATCAAGAACAAGCTCGCGGCCAGGCTTGAGGCGATTCACGTGGGTCCCGGGGGCGTGCCGGACCTGGATGACATGGGCCGGCTGCACGGGGTCCCGCTCCCATCCGGGCGCGCGACCTGGGACGCCTGTGGCGGCGCCTACGGTGACGGCAAGGTCATCGTGGGGAGCAGGCCGTCGCCAGCGCCCGACGTGATGTGCCACGAGATCGGGCATGCGCTAGACGACCTCGACAGCCCGGACGGAAGCTGGCAGTCGGACTCGGCGGACTTCACCGCCCTCTTCGACAGGTGCTGGCCGCAACTGGTCAGCGAGTTTCACCGCCAGCCCGGGCCCGTGGGGCGCCGGGAGTTCTTCGCGGACGCGTTCGCCGCGATTGCCTCCCGCCAGCGGCCGGCGCTGGTAGACATGCTTGGCGGGGACACCAGAACGGCCCTGGCAGTGATGCTCTACTTCAACGCGCGATACGGGCTCTGAGATGTTCATGCTCGGTCACTGTCCTCGGCCCCCAGCGGAACCGGCGGGGTAGACAGCCATGTACGTCATCCGACTGCCCAACGGCAACCTCCTCGTCCCCGAGTCCGCCGCCGCAGCGGACAGGCTGCTGGGCGAGGCATACGTCGAGATCGGTCCCGACGACGCCGACTACGCGCGCCTTGCCGCCGAGGCCCTGACCCTCGAAGAGTCAGAAGACCGGCGCCGCAGGTGGCGCGATGGCGATGAGGCGCTCCGCCAGCAGTTCCTCGACTACCTGGCCCGGCGCGGCCAGCGAGAGGAGGGCCCGCACCCTGCCTCCCCTCCGGCCTGACGGGGACGCGGGCTGGCTGAGGGCATGCCAGCGTGGCGGAATGCGGGGAAAGCCATGCCCATACGAGGGGCTGTCGGCCTGAGATGGCCCGAAGGCCAGCCTGCGCGGGCAACCCGCCCGCTAGGCGCTCGGGGTAGGACCCGATCCGTTCTCGCCGCCCAGCAGCGCGCGGACCTCGGACTCGCGAAAGCGGCGGTGACCGCCGGGGGTTCGGATGCTGCCGATGCGGCCGGAGGCTGCCCAGCGTGTCACGGTCTTCGGGTCTACCCGGAACAGGGCGGCCACCTCGCCCGGGGTCAGCAGCCGCTCGCTGTTGCCGTCCATACGGCTCCCTTCAGCGGTGGATCGAAAGCTGCCCTAAGTGTTGCAGAACGTAGCGACAAACACGCTTTTAATCCTTAGATTCCGTAAAATCTGGTCTGAGTTCCCCTGCTGACGTTCCGCCGCCGGATTGCACCGGGTGCCGCTCCGCCAAGGACAGCAGCCGGCCAGCGCGATTCTGACCGGAGCCAGCCGAGGCCACCTGACGTCATGGCCAGCGGGTGACTCGGTGCCCGTCGGGCGGCCTGCCTGCGGCCAGGCGAGGGTGCCCGCGGAGCTATCCTGAGCACGTCATGCGCGCGACACTCACCTACACGGCCGCGAGAATCCTGCTGCTCGTCGCCGCGCTCGGGCTGCTGTACCTCGCCGGTGCCCGCGGCGTGCTGTGGCTCGCACTGGCCGTGCTGATCAGCGGGCTGGTGAGCTTCGTGGTGCTGTCCAGGCAGCGTGATGCCATGTCCGGAGCGTTCGCGGCCAGGCTGAGCAGCCTCCGCCGCAGGCTGGACGAGGGCACGCGGGCGGAGGACGACGACTGATGCCGGGCACTGAGGCCGCGCACTCCCGGCGGGGCCTCAGCCGGGCTCCGCGGCCAGCCACCCGCCCGAGGTGAGCAGGTTCATCACGGCCCCGGTGGCCTGATCGGGTGTCATCACCGAGGTGTCGATGGTCAGCTCGGCGTCGGTGGGCTCCTCGTAGGGATCCGAGACGCCGGTGAAGTGGTCGATCAGCCCGCTGTAGGCCTTCGCGTAGAGCCCCTTGCGGTCCCTGGCCGCGCACACCTCCACCGGCGTCGCAACGTGAATCAGCAGGAAGTCGCCAACCTCGGAGACCATCTCGCGGACCCTGGCGCGGGCGTCGGCATACGGCGCGATTGGCGCGCAGATGGCGATCCCGCCGTGCCGGGCGACCTCGGCCGCGACGAACCCGATCCGGGCGATGTTCAGGTCACGGTCGGCACGGGAGAACGTCAGGCCCGCCGACAGCAGCTGGCGTACGAGGTCGCCGTCGAGCAGCGATACCCGCCGGTCGCCGCGCTCGGACAGCACATCGCGCAGGTTCCTCGCGATCGTCGACTTGCCCGAGCCGGACAGGCCGGTGAGGAAGAGCACGATGCCGCGGCGAGACCGCGGCGGGCGCGCCCGGATGAGCTCGCGCGCCACCTCGGGGGGCGTGAACCAGGCCGGGATCTCCGCGCCGGCATCCAGCATGTCCCCCAGCTCATCGGGGGACAGGTCGCTGCACTCGGTTCCCGGCTCGATCAGCGTCAGCGGTCGCCAGACCTCGGCGACCCTGTCGTAAGCCCAGTCCCCGGTGCGCAGCAGCGGCAGGGCCAGTCCCGGCTGGTCCGCACCGTCTGATCCGTGCGTGCCGGCGGCTTCCTCGCTGCCGCACGGGGCGCCCGGACCGTCCGCAATGAGGTGCGTGGCACCGTACGCGGCGGCGATCATGGCCTGCGCGGCCAGCTCGCGGCCCGGCGCGGCGCCGCGAGGGGCTAGGGGCACCGGCACCACGAGGGTTCCCGGCGGCAGGCTGGCTGCGGCTGCCAGCACGGCCCGGACCAGCGCCTCGGGCCGGTTCACCACCTCCGCCGGACCAGCGACCAGCGGCATCAGCAGCAGCCGCGCCCTGTGCTCGCCTGCCGCGTGCCGTAGCTGGCCGATCAGGCGGCTGTGCACCGGTCCCCGGGTGAGATGGGCGATCACCGGGCCGTCGCCCAGCATTCCCCGGACCTCCCCGGGACGCAGCATCAGCCTGCGAAACGGCCCGTGTTCCGGCTCCCGGCAGGCCGTCACCGGCCCGGCCAGCCGGACCAGGGGCGGCCTGCCATCGCCGCCAGCGGCCGGCAGCTCGGCGCGCTCGGTAATCCTGAGCACCGCCAGCGGAGTGCCCTCCGGATCGGCGAGAGCCACATGACGTTCGTGATGCGCGAGCGCGCTGCCGCTCACCTCCAGCGTCACCGGTATCGGCCACGGCGTGCCGTCGGCCAGCCGCCCGCGCTCGCGCACCGACGCGAGATCGGTCTCGCCTAGGAACCCGGTCAGCGGCGCAAACGCGCCTGAGAGCAGCAGCTCCAGGTCTGCGAGGTGACGGCCGCCGAGAATCAGGGTCGTCAGCCCGCTCAGGTCAGGCGCGGTCTCGGCGGCGGAGTGAGCAGCGGTCACGTGCCTGCTACCTCCTCTGTACGGTGCCCCCTCGGCCGCTCGCCGCTGTGCCGCATCGGCGAGCCAGGCAAGCCTGAGGCTACACGGGTGTTACCTGCGCAGGTCACCCGGCATGCCGGCGAGCTTCAAGCGGCCGGGCCTCAGAGGACCCGGGCGAATCGGTCCTCTGGCTTGCGGATGACATACCGCAGGTCATCGTGGATCGCGCTAAGCCTGCCGCGGGAGATAACGGCGACCATGTGGCGCGCAGCCCGCTGGCTGCTCGCGCCTCGCCGTCCGTCGGTGGAGTCGAGCAACTGCCGCCGGGCAATGGCCAGCCCTCGCCTGGTGACGTAGGACTCGATCCCGTGAACCGACGCCAGCGGCTCGTAGACGGCAGGGAACGGCCCCGGCTCCCCTGGGTGCTGGCGCCGCCATAGCGCCCTGCGCGCCGGCATGGGCAGCCTCCTGTCCAGGAAGCCGGCCGCGGATGTGGCATCTCCGGTCGCCAGCAGCAGCAGCCCGCCCGGCCGGACCGCGCCGACCAGCCTGTCCAGGACGAGCTCCGCGTGCCCGATCCGGTGCAGCAGATAGCAGCAGCACACGATGTCCAGCGAGCGCGGCGCCAACGGCACGGTGCGAAGGTCCGCGAGAGTGGCCCCGGCGAGATCGGGGCGTGCGGCAACGACCTCCCGCGTGACGGGATGATCGTCGTCGATCATGCTGACGGCAAGGTCGCAGCCCTGCTTCCGCAGCCAGCCCAGGTCCAGGCCGGGCGGGTCGGCCGGCCGAAGCTGAGCGGATGCCTGCTGGCCTTCCAGCGGGCCGGCCGTGGCGCAGCCGGCGATCAGCAGCGAGATCGTCCGGCCGTGCCGCTGCGCCGCGTAGTCCGCGGCGAACTGCGTGAACATGCCGATGCGCGGCTCAGCGCGCGGTGCAGGGGACAGGCCTGAACTTGGCCCGCTGGCGCGATGCGACCCGGCGACTCTGCTCACGCATTCAGAGGGTAGTCCTACGAATACGCTAAGTATAGGAGTCTGGCTGGGGCGACGTGTCCGGCCGCATGCCGGCGGCTGCGTGCGGATCCGGCGCTCCCGGCAGCGCCTGTGGCCGCCGCCGCGCGGCCGCCAGGCAGTGCCGGTAAGCTAAGAATGCAATTCCCGCATCTTGCCGGAGGAAGGCCGCTCGCCGGAGGAAGGCCGGGCAGGCTTGCCGGGGCAGCCCGAATCCCCACGAATGCGGGTTTTCGTGCTGCCCGGGCGCGGGAACGCGGACGGCACGGACGACCGGCACGCGAGCCCAGGGACCTGGAATGGGCCGTGGGCGAAGCCGGCGATGGGGCCCGGGGCCCGGCAGGTCCGGAGAGCCAGAGAGAAGAGCGGGAGATCAGTAAGCGATGAGCCTGTCCGGACTGCTGCCCCTCCTCGGGGACGACGCGCGGCTGGCGGAAGCGCTGGCCGAGATCGCGCAGCCGGGCGCCGAGGGCGCTGACCTGATCGGGCCGGCCGCGCTGCGGCCATTCCTGGCCGCCTCGCTCGCGACGCACGCCGGCGGCCGCCTCGTGCTCGCGGTGACGGCGACGGGCAAAGAGGCCGAGGAGCTGGCGGCTGCCGCCGGATCGGTGCTGCCCGGCGGCAGCGAAGGCGAGCGGGGCGTCGCATACTTCCCGCCCTGGGAGACGCTGCCGCACGAGCGCCTGTCGCCGCGCCCGGACACCAGCGGCAGGCGCCTGGCCGTCCTGCGCCGGCTTGCCCACCCCGATCCGGAGGACGCCAGGTCCGGCCCGCTCGCGATCGTCACGGCGCCGGTGCGCTGCCTGCTTCAGCCCCTGGTCAGCGGGCTCGGCGAGCTTGCTCCCGTGGTCCTGCGCAGCGGCCAGACCGCGGATCTGGGCGAGGTCGTCGCCGCCCTGGCGGACATCGGATACGAGCGGACCGACCTGGTCGGCCGGCGGGGCGAGATCGCCGTCCGCGGCGGCATACTCGACGTGTTCCCGCCCACCGAGGAGCACCCGCTGCGGATCGAGTTCTGGGGCGATGAGGTCGAGGAGATCCGCTACTTCAAGGTGGCCGACCAGCGCAGCACCCAGCCGGCCGAGGACGGGCTGTGGGCGCCCGCATGCCGTGAGCTGCTGCTGACCCCGCAGGTCCGGGAGCGCGCGGCCGGGCTGGCGGAGGAGCACCCCGGGCTGGCGGAGGTGCTCGGCAAGCTCGCCGACGGGATCGCGGTCGAGGGCATGGAGGCCTTCGCCCCGGTGCTCGCCGAGCGGATGGACCTGCTGCTGGACTACCTGCCGGCCGGAAGCTGCATCCTGGCCTGCGACCCGGAGCGGATCCGGGCCAGGGCCGACGAGCTGGTGCGCACCAGCCAGGAGTTCCTGGAAGCCTCGTGGGTCAACGCGGCCGCTGGCGGCGCCGCCCCGATCGACCTGGGCGCGGCTGCGTTCCAGCCGGTGTCCGAGGCCCGGGCCAGTGCGGCACGCCTCGGCCTGCCGTGGTGGAACCTCACGCCGTTCAGCCCGGCCGAGGGCAGGGCCGCCGGCGCCGGGGACGTCACGGGCCGGCCACCGCGCACATCTCCCGTGAGCCCGGCGGCCGACGGCCGGCCCTCGTTCTTCCTGGATGCAAGTCCGGCACCGGTCTACCGCGGCGACACCTCGCGGGTGCTCGCCGATGTCCGGGAGTGGCTGGCAGGGCAGTGGCGGGTCGTCCTGGTCACCGAGGGCCACGGGCCGGGCCTGCGGCTTGCCGAGATGCTGCGCGCCGACGGGCTCGGAGTCCGGGTGGGCGACCTGGAGGCTCCGCCGGAGCCGGGCCTTGCCAGGGTGACGACCGGCGCCCTGACCGGCGGCTTCACCTGGCCCGCGGTGCGGCTCGCGGTGGTGACCGAGACCGACCTGGCGGGCGCGCGGCCCGGCGGCCGGGAGCTCGCGCGGATGCCCAGCCGCCGCCGCGGCGGGATCGACCCGCTGCGGCTGCGGCCGGGCGACTACGTGGTGCACGAGCAGCACGGGGTCGGCAGGTACCTGGAGATGACCAGCCGGACGATAGCCGGTGCGACCCGCGAGTACCTGGTGATCGAGTACGCCCCCAGCCGCCGCGGCCACCCGCCGGACCGGCTCTACCTGCCCACCGACCAGCTTGACGAGGTCACCAGGTATACCGGCGGCGAGGCGCCGGCGCTGCACCGGCTCGGCGGCGCGGACTGGGCCAGGGCCAAGGGGCGGGCGCGCAAGGCGGTGCGCGACATCGCCGCCGGGCTGATCCGGCTCTACCAGGCGCGGATGGCCTCGCCGGGGCACGCGTTCGGCCCGGACACGCCATGGCAGCGGGAACTGGAGGACGCCTTCGCCTACGTCGAGACCCCCGACCAGCTCGCGGCGGTCGAGGAGGTCAAGCGCGACATGGAGCGCCCAGTCCCGATGGACCGGCTGATCTGCGGCGACGTGGGCTACGGGAAGACCGAGATCGCGGTGCGCGCGGCGTTCAAGGCCGTCCAGGACGGGAGGCAGGTCGCCGTGCTGGTCCCGACCACGCTGCTGGCCGCGCAGCACCTGGCCACGTTCAGCGAGCGCTACTCCCCGTTCCCGGTCGTGGTCAGGCCGTTCTCCCGGTTCCAGTCCGACTCCGAGATCGCCGAGACGCTGGCCGGGCTGGCCGACGGCAAGGTGGACGTGGTGATCGGCACGCACCGGCTGCTGTCGGCGAATACCCGGTTCGCCCGGCTGGGCCTGGTGATCATCGACGAGGAGCAGCGGTTCGGCGTCGAGCACAAGGAATACCTCAAGCAGCTTCGCACCGAGGTCGACGTGCTGGCGATGTCCGCCACGCCGATCCCGCGCACGCTGGAGATGGGCATCGCCGGGATCAGGGAGATGTCCACGATCCTCACTCCGCCGGAGGAACGCCATCCGGTGCTGACGTCGGTCGGCCCCTACGACGAGAAGCAGATCGCCGCGGCCATCCGGCGCGAGATGCTCCGCGACGGGCAGGTGTTCTTCGTGCACAACCGGGTCTCCTCGATCCGCCGGGTCGCCGCGCGGATCCAGGAGCTGGTGCCCGAGGCGCGCATCGGCGTCGGCCACGGGCAGATGAACGAGCACGTCCTGGAGGGCGTGATGAAGCGGTTCGTGGACGGGGAGTTCGACGTCCTGGTCTCGACCACGATCGTCGAGTCCGGGCTCGACATTCCCAACGCGAACACGCTGATCGTGGACCGGGCGGACGCCTACGGCCTGCCCGACCTGCACCAGCTGCGCGGCCGGGTGGGGCGCGGCCGGGAGCGGGGCTACGCCTACTTCCTGTACCCGCCGGAGAAGCCGCTTACCGAGACCGCGCACGAGCGGCTGGAGACCATCGCCCAGCACACCGAGATGGGCTCGGGGCTGTACGTGGCGATGAAGGACCTGGAGATCCGCGGCGCGGGCAACCTGCTGGGAGGCGAGCAGTCCGGGCACATCGCGGCCGTCGGCTTCGACCTGTACGTGAAGATGATCGGCGAGGCCGTCGGCGAGCTGAGCGGCACCGGCCCGGCGCAGCGCCAGGAGGTCCGCATCGAGCTGCCGGTCGATGCGCACATCCCGCACGCCTACGTCCCCGGTGAGCGGCTCCGGCTCGAGGCCTACACCAAGATCGCGGCGATCGACTCCGATGCCGACGTCGGCTCGGTGCGCGATGAGCTGCAGGACCGGTTCGGGTCCCTGCCCGGCCCGGTGCGCAACCTGCTGGAGGTCGCCAGGCTCCGGGCCAGGGCGCGCCGGGCCGGGCTTGCCGACATCGCCGTGCAGGGCCGTTACATCCGGTTCTCGCCGGTGAGCCTGCCGGAGTCACGCGAGGTCCGGGCGAAGCGGCTGTACCCGGGCACGGTGCTCAAGCCCGCGGTGCGTACCATGCTCGTACCGGCACCCCGGGCCGGGGGCGGCTCCCTCGCCGCTCCGCCGCTGCGTGACCAGGAGCTGCTCACCTGGTGCGGCGAGCTGATCGGCTCGCTGCTCGGCCCGGCCGGGATGTCCGGGCCGTCCGGGCCGTCCGGGCCAGCAGGGCCAGCAGGCCCGGCGCAACCGTGAGGAGGAACGTCGTCGTGCCCCGCACCTCGATCAGGCTGGCCGCGGTCCTTGCCGCGGCCGGCGTGGCGGCCGCCGCCTGCGGCACCGTGCAGATGGGCGCGGCTGCCATCGTCGGCGGTGACCGGATCTCCGCCACCACGCTGGCGGGAGAGGTTGCCAACCTCAAGGCGGGCTACCAGCGATACGGCAAGCAGGTCCAGCTGCAGTTCCCGGCGTCACGGATGGCCCAGGAGGTGCTGAGCTGGATGATCAGGTTCCGGGTCCGCGATGACCTCGCCGCCCGCGAGGGGATCACGGTCACGCCGGCGGCAGCGCAGCGGGCGCTGGCCGCGCTCAGCCTTGAGATACGGCAGAGCGGCAGCACCCTGCCCGAGGTGGCGGTCGCCAACGGGCTGCCGCCGAACATGATTCCCGACCTGGGCCGGTACCAGGCCATCCAGACCGCCGCGCTGACCCGGATCGGCGGCGGGACCCTGCCCTCGGGCAGCGCGCTGCAGTCGGCGCAGAACCGGTTCTCCCGTTCTGAGTGCCTGGCGTCGAAGTCGCTCGGCATCAGGGTCAGCCCGCAGTTCGGGACGATCAACTACAAGCAGCTTCTGGTGGAGCCGGTGGCCTCGACGCTGTCGGCTGCGGAGGGACCGGCGCCGAAGCCGAGCTCGTCAGCGCAGGCGGCCTGCTGAGGCCGCCGGATGACCGCCGGGAGCCAGCGGGGTCAGCGGCGTCAGCGTGGCCGGCCGGACGGCCGCGACCAGCAAGACCGGCCCGGGCAGCCAGGCCGTCCCGGGCGGGCGGGCCAGCCTGACGAGGCCCGCCGGCCTGGTTCGCGACTGCTTGAGCTGGTCGCGGTAATGGACCGGCTGCGCCGCGAGTGCCCGTGGGACGCGCGGCAGACGCACCAGTCGCTCGCGCCCTACCTGCTGGAGGAGAGCTACGAGACCCTGGACGCGCTGGAGAGCGGCGATCTGGCAGCCCTCCGCGAGGAACTCGGTGACGTGCTGCTCCAGGTCGTCTTCCACGCCAGGGTCGCGGCCGAGCGCGACGATGGCACCGGCTTCACGATCGACGACGTGGCCGGCGGCATCGTGGACAAGCTGACCCGGCGGCACCCGCACGTGTTCGGGGATGTGACGGTATCCGGCGCGGCCGAGGTGATCCAGAACTGGGACGAGATCAAGGCGGAAGAACGCAGGGCCGCCAGCGGAGGTCCAGCGTCGGCGCTGGACGGCGTGGCGCTCGGCCAGCCGGCGCTCTCGCTGGCAGCCCAGCTACGGCGGCGGGCGGACCGGGCCGGAGCTCCGCCCGGCCTGGCCGAGCGGCTTGACCGGGCCGACGGTGTCAGCGAGGCCGGTGCCGCGCTGTTCGGGCTGGCCAGTGCCGCGGCGCAGGAGGGCCTCGACCCGGAGATGGAGCTGCGCGCGGCGGCCAGGGCCTACCGGGAGCGGATCCTGCAGTGGGAGCGGTCGCGCGGAGGCTGAGCCCGCGCGGCGTGCCGTGCGCGGCGGGCAAACGGTGCTCTACTAGGCTCGGTGCTGACCGGTGCGTGTGCGCCCAAGGCGGTGCACGGCACCGCGAAACGGTTGTTTCCGTACGGCATCGCCCGTGACCGCCGGGAGTCAGCAACGTGGCCACCATCGAATCCGTCCATGCCAGGCAGATCCTGGACTCGCGCGGAAACCCGACGATCGAGGTCGAGGTCGAGCTTTCCGATGGCTCCACGGGCCGGGCCGGAGTTCCGAGCGGCGCCTCCACGGGCGCGTTCGAGGCCGTCGAGCTGCGAGACGGCGGCAGCGAGTACGGCGGCAAGGCGGTCGAGAAGGCCATCGGCAACGTGACCGAGACCATCCAGGAGGAGCTGCTCGGCATCGAGGCCGATGATCAGCGCCTGGTCGACCAGATGCTGATCGACCTTGACGGCACCCCGGACAAGTCGCGGCTCGGCGCGAACGCGATCGTCGGGGTCAGCCTCGCGGTAGCCAGGGCAGCCGCGGAAGCGGCCGGCCTGCCGCTGTTCCGCTACCTCGGCGGGCCCAACGCCCACCTGCTGCCGGTCCCGCTGATGAACATCCTCAACGGCGGCGCGCACGCCGACAACAATGTCGACGTCCAGGAGTTCATGATCGCCCCGGTCGGCGCGGCCACCTTCGCCGAGGCGCTGCGCTGGGGGTCGGAAACCTACCAGTCGCTGAAGTCGGTGCTGAAGCAGCACGGCCTGAGCACCGGTGTTGGTGACGAGGGCGGCTTCGCGCCCGACCTGGCGGATAACCGCGCCGCGCTGGACCTCATCGTGGAGGCCATCGGCAAGGCCGGGCTGAGCCCCGGCGAGGACGTGGCGCTCGCCATAGACTCCGCCGCCTCGGAGTTCTACGCCGACGGCAGCTACCGCTTCGAGGGCAGCCCGAAGTCCGCCGCCGAGATGACCGCGATCTACTCCTCCTGGCTGGATGACTACCCGATCGTCTCGATCGAGGACCCGCTGGCCGAAGAGGACTGGGCAAGCTGGCAGGAGCTGACCGCTGCGCTGGGCGGGCGGGCCCAGATCGTGGGCGACGATCTGTTCGTCACCAATCCGGAGCGGCTGCGCCGCGGGATCGCGGAGCGGTCGGCGAACGCGCTTCTGGTCAAGGTGAACCAGATCGGCACCCTGACCGAGACGCTGACGGCCGTGTCCATCGCGCACCGGGCGAGGTTCGCCTGCGTGATGAGCCACCGTTCCGGGGAGACCGAGGACACCACGATCGCCGACATCGCGGTCGCGGTGAACTGCGGGCAGATCAAGACCGGCGCTCCGGCCAGGTCCGAGCGGGTGGCCAAGTACAACCAGCTACTGCGCATCGAGGAGCTGCTCGGCGACAGCGCCGCGTATGCCGGCCGGTCGGCCTTCCCGAGATCCGCGCAGCCGGGCGCGGCCGGTCGATGAGCAACCCGGCCGCCCGGCGCCCGGGACCGCGTGATCGCCCGCGCCTGACCGGTCGTGCCGCCGTGCTGGCGGTCGTGATCTGCGCCATCGCGCTGAGCCTGGCCTACCCGGTCCGGGAGTACCTAGGACAGCGGCGGGAGCTGGATCAGCTTCAGGCGGATCGCCAGATGCTCGTCGGTCAGCTGCGCCAGCTGCAGGCACGGCAGCGTCAGCTGAGCAGCCCCGCGTTCATTGAGCAGCAGGCCCGAGACCAGCTGCACATGTGCATGCGCGGGCAGACCTGCTACGTGATCATCAACCGGGTGCCGCGCGGCCGGCCAGGCTCCGCCGCCGCAGCCCCTGTGACCCCCTGGTATCAGCGCCTGTGGGCATCGGCGCAGCAGGCGGACAAGGGCCCGTCCAAGTGACCGGCGCCGGGGCGGGAGCCGGGAGCGGGCGCCGCCGCAGGGCCGCGCCGGCTTCGGCGACCGGGGCTGGCCCGCAGCAGGCTGGCGGCACGCCGGCCGCGGCGACCGGCGTCACCTCGGTATCGGTCGCTGACGCTGCGGCCGTCGAGCGTCAGCTAGGCCGGCCGCCGCGCGGAGACTTCTCGGTCGCGCATCGCTGTCCGTGCGGGCTGCCCGACGTGATCGAGACCGCTCCCCGGCTCGCTGGCGGCGCTCCCTTTCCCACGCTCTTCTACCTGACCTGCCCTCGGGCCGCGGCAGCGATCGGGCGGCTGGAAGCGGGAGGCCTGATGCGGGCGATGAGCGAGCGGCTGGCCCGCGATCCGGAGTTGCGGCGCCAGCACACCGCGGCCCACGAGGACTACCTGGCCCGCCGCGATGAGGCCGCGCGCCGCGCCGGCGTCGCCCCGCTCCCGCCCGGCTCACAAACCGCCGGCGGCATGCCGGACCGGGTGAAGTGCCTGCACGCGCTTGCCGCGCATGAGCTTGCGGTACCGGGAGCAAACCCGCTCGGGCGTGAGGCGCTGGCGGCCGCCGGGGCCTGGTGGCAGGACGGCCCGTGCGTCCCGGCCGCGGGCAGCGCCATGCGAGGCCAGACCGCGCAGCCCGAGCGGGCTGGCCAGCCCGAGCAGCCAGGCCGGCAGGGCGCCGCTGGCCCGCCGCGGCCGGTCGCGGCAATTGACTGCGGCACCAACTCCCTCAGGCTGCTCATCGCCAGCATCGACCCGGGCCGCCGGACGCTGGCGGACGTGCAGCGGCGGATGGAGATCGTCAGGCTGGGCGAGGGGGTGGACGCGACCGGGCTGCTCGCGCCGCAGGCCCTGCAGCGCACCTTCACCGTGCTGGCCGAGTACGCCACCCTGATCGCGGACGCGAAGGCCGGCCCGGTCCGGATGGTGGCCACCAGCGCGACCAGGGATGCGGCCAACGCCGCGGAGTTCACGCGCGGCGTGCGGGAGATCCTCGGCATCGAGCCGGAGGTGCTCACCGGCGACCAGGAGGCGCTGCTCTCGTTCATCGGCGCCACGGCTGAGCTCACGGCCGGGCCAGCGCCCGGCGAGCAGCCCGGGAGCCAGCCGCTCTCCGGCCCGGAGCCTGACCTGGCACCGCCGTTCCTGGTCGTGGACATCGGCGGCGGGTCAACCGAGTTCGTGCTGGGCCCGGCCGATCAGCTGCCCTCCGGGCAGCTTGCCCGCCGGTCGGTGGACATCGGCTGCGTCCGGCTGACCGAGCGTCATCTGCGGCATGACCCGCCGCTGCCAGGCGAGATCCGCGCCGCCGTGGCTGACATTGACGCTGCCCTGGACGCCGTTGCCGAGCACGTCCCGCTGAGCGTGGCACGCACGCTGGTCGGAGTTGCGGGCTCGGTGACCACGGTGACGGGAATAGCGCTGAACCTGCCCGCCTACGATCCTCAGCGAATTCACCATGCCCGGATCCCGGCCCGGAGAGTAGCCGAGGTGACCGCGGAACTGCTCGGGATGACGCGCGCTCACCGGGCCGCGATCGCAGTCATGCATCCCGGCCGCGCCGACGTGATCGCCGCTGGTGCGCTGGTGCTGAACAGGGTCATGGAGAGGGTCGGTCTCGCCCAGGTGGTTGCCAGCGAGCACGACATCCTTGACGGCATTGCCTGGTCGCTGGCCGGAAGTACCCGGTGACCCGCGACACCGGCCACCTGGTGCCCGGCCGGGCGGGCGGCGTCACCGCTGGCCGCCTGCCTGCCCGGGCTGGCCTTCCGGTGCCGCCCGGCAGCGGCTGGCCGGAGGATCCGGCAACCAGCACGACGCCGGTCGCCACCGATGCGGCCAGCGTCGCCGCGCTGGCCGCATCCGCAGCCACGCTGGCCGAGCTCGCCGCGCGGCAGTCGGTCTGCCGGGCCTGTCCGCGGCTGGTCGCCTGGCGTGAGAGCGTAGCGGCAGCGAAGCGCCGGTCGTTCCGGCTGGAGCAGTACTGGGGGCGACCCGTTCCTGGCTGGGGTGATGAGCGGCCGCGGGTGCTGGTGGTGGGCCTCGCGCCCGCCGCGCATGGCGGCAACCGGACCGGCCGGATATTCACCGGCGACCGCAGCGGGGACGTGCTGTTCTCCTCGCTCTGGAGGTGCGGCCTGGCCGCCAGGCCGGACTCCAGGGCCGCGGGGGACGGCCAGCGGCTGCGGGGCGTCCGGATGACAGCGGCCGTCCGGTGCGCGCCGCCGGCCAACAAGCCCACGGTCGCCGAGCGTGATACCTGCGCCCCCTGGCTGACCGCAGAGCTGGATGTGGTCGCAGGCGACCTGCGTGTGATCGTATGCCTGGGTCATTTCGCCTGGCAGGCCCTGTGGCCACGGCTGCAGGGCGCGGAGTTCGCTGTTCCGCGGCCCCGGCCCGCGTTCGGTCACGGCGCCGAGGTCGTGCTCGACCGCTCGCCCGCCGGACCCGATCGCAGCGGGCGGCTGCTGCTGCTCGGGTGCTATCACCCCAGCCAGCAGAACACCTTTACCGGCCGGGTGACCGATGCCATGCTGGACGCGGTGTTCGCAAGGGCACGGGATTACGCGGGCCTTGATACAGGCGAGTAAACGGGTCCGCGTCAGCTATTAAGCGCCAATGCAATCGCGCAGTGATTTGGCTACACAGCGTATATATCCTTGATGACGTCGCTACCGGACGTGTTCGTTTGGCATGGGTTCTTGCTTCAAATCAATGCGTCCACGACATTGCACGAGAATGGCTCCCTAATATCTGGTCATGGGTTGAATTATCTGCCGGGTGCCGGGGTATCATCGCTACGCCCCCGTAGCCCAAGGGAAGAGGCCGGCCCCCTAAAAGGGTCCCTAGTGTCGGTTCGACTCCGACCGGGGGTACCGAGGGCCTGCCGCGACAGTACCGGGTCAGCACCAGCCAACTGCGGCTGCCGCGCCGGCATGCCGCCCGTGCCCGGCGGCTGCGGCACACGCCACAGGGCGGCGCGCGGAAGCCCGGGGCCAGGCGCGGGCCGGGGCCTGGCGAGGAGTGGCCGGCTCCCGGCAACCCGCTCGGGCGCGGGGCAGGCGGAGGCGGCGTGAGCGCGGCCGGCGGCGCGATCGCGTGTCCGGTCCGGGACGCGCTCGGCCCGGACGGCGGCGTCGGCGGGCCAGCCAGGTGGCCGACGGCTAACGGCGCGGCCTGGGCGGGACCGGCGCCTTGGGGGCATGGTGCCCGGGAGCGGGGGTCAGGCGCGGGCCGGCGGGCTAGCAAGGCGGTCGGCGGCGGGCCGGCGCGGCCTGGTCGGCGGGATCCGCGTAATGGGAAACTTAAGGTCCAATCGGCGTGCCACAATCTCTAACGCGTCGGAGATAAGCCGCGCGATATCAGAACGCGGTCAGCGGATCAGGTCCGGCCCGGCCCGCGTGATCGTTATTCGGAGGATTACCCGGTTCTCACGGCGCATCGCCTCACGGTAACCGTCCCAGTCGGGATGCTCGCCAGATGCCCGCCGGTAGTAGTCGACCAGAAGGTCCATCGCCTCAGGGAGCCGAACGATCTCAGCGGTGCCGTCCGCCTGAACCCAGTCGCCGAAGAATGCATCGTTCATGATGCACAGGGCCGCATGCGGGTCTCTTGCCAGGTTCCTCGCCTTGGCCGTGCGCGCCCGGGTGCTGATCAGGATCCGGTTATCGTCGTCGGCCACTGCTAGGACCGGCGAAAGCTGCGGGCTGCCGTCAGCGCGGGCGGTGGCCAGGACCGCGCGGTGGTGAGCACGCAGGAACTCGGCGACGCGGGCGGCATCCATCCGTCAGGGGCTGTTCAGCCGGGCCCGCCGCTGTACCTCGTACTCGTGCACGATCGCGCTGGCGTAGCCGTGCGTCAGCCCGTGCTCATCGGACAGCCAGTGCGCGCGCTCCTCGCAGCGCAAGAAGGCCGGGCCGGACTCAAGCCGGCTGAACCACTCTCGGAGGTCACTACCCGTGACGGCTGGGATGCGGGCGATCAGGTTCTTGTGCATCTCCGGAGAGTGGGGTGAAGACAACGGGCACCTCCTGGCGTGAGTCCTTGCTGTTGAGCCTGCACCACGCCAGCCCGGCTGACAACCCCCAGATTCGAGCGCGCGGCAGTGCCGGGACCCGCCTTCGCCGGGCGCAGGCTCAGCTCAGCCGCTCGAAGATCATCGCCATGCCCTGGCCGCCGCCGACGCACATGGTTTCCAGGCCGAAGGTCTTGTCATGGAACCGCAGGCTGTTCAGCAGCGTCGAGGTGATCCGCGCCCCGGTCATGCCGAACGGGTGGCCGACCGCTATCGCTCCGCCGTTGACGTTCAGCTTTTCCTCGTCGATGCCAAGATCCCGGTAGGACGGGATCACCTGTGCCGCGAAGGCCTCGTTGATCTCGACCAGGTCGATGTCCTCGATCGTCATCCCGGCGCGCGCCAGCGCCCGGCGGGACGCCTCGACCGGACCGAGGCCCATGATCTCGGGAGACAGCGCGCTGACGCCGGACGCGACGATCCGGGCGATCGGCGTGATGCCAAGCTCGGCCGCGCGGGTGTCGCTCATCACGATCACCGCCGCTGCCCCGTCGTTGAGCGGGCAGCAGTTGCCCGCGGTCACCGTTCCGTCCGGGCGGAACACCGGCTGCAGCGCGGCCACCTTATCCAGCGTGGTTCCCGGTCGCGGGCCGTCGTCGGCCGACACGACGGTGCCGTCCGGCAGCGTGGCCGGGGTGATGTCGGCCTGCCAGAACCCGTTGGCGATGGCCTTCTCGGCCAGGTTCTGCGAGCGGACGCCGAACTCATCCTGCTCCTGCCTGGTAATCCCGCGTAGCTGGGCGACGTTCTCCGCGGTCTGGCCCATCGCGATGTAGATGTCGGGCACCTGCCCGTCCTCGCGCGGGTCGTGCCACTGCCCTGCCCCGGCCTGCGACCGCGCGGCGGTGCGCTCCTCGGCGGCCGCGAACACCGGGTTCTTGGTGTCCGGCAGGCCGTCGCTGCTGCCCTTGGCAAAGCGGCTGACGCACTCCACGCCCGCTGAGATGAACGCGTCGCCCTCGCCGGCCTTGATCGCGTGGAACGCCATCCGGGTGGTCTGCAGCGACGACGAGCAGTACCGGGTCACCGTGGTGCCCGGCAGATGGTCGTAGCCCAGCATGACGGCCACCACGCGGGCCATGTTGTAGCCCTGCTCGCCGCCGGGCAGGCCGCAGCCGAGCATGAGGTCGCCGATCTCGGCCGGATCGAGCTGCGGAACCTTGGCCAGCGCCGCGGTGACCATCTGGGCGGTCAGGTCATCGGGGCGGATGCTGGTGAGCGTTCCCTTGAACGCTCGCCCGATCGGCGAGCGCGCGGTCGCGACGATGACAGCCTCGGGCATGTCGGCTCCCTCGGAGTGCTGATCTTAACTGAAGAGTAACAAGGCGTCCGGGCACCGGCGCAAGCACCTGCCGGCGGGCTCCCGGGACCCGTGCCGGCTTGGCCCGTTCAGCCGTCACGATATGCAGCAGCCATCGGCTCGCGGGGCTGGCCCGAGGGCAGGCGGCCCGCCAAGGTGGGATAGCGTCAGTTCACCGAGAGCGAGGGTGGTCGCGATGCAGGTGGCAGAGTCCCTGATTGAGCTGGTGGGGAACACGCCGCTGGTCCGGCTGCGCCGGGTGACCGCGAGCCTGGACCCGCAGCGTGCGCCTGCCGTGCTGGCGAAGGTCGAGTACTTCAATCCCGGCGGCTCGGTCAAGGACCGGATCGCGCAGCGAATGATCGAGAAGGCTGAGGCCAGCGGCGAGCTCCGGCCCGGCGGCACGATCGTGGAGCCGACCTCCGGCAACACCGGGGTCGGCCTGGCCATAGCCGCGGCCGAGAAGGGCTACAAGTGCCTCTTCGTCTGCCCGGACAAGGTGGCGCCGGACAAGATCAGCGTGCTGCGCGCCTACGGCGCCGAGGTCGTGGTGTGCCCGTCCACCGTTACCCCCGACCATCCCGACTCCTATTACTCGGTGTCGGCCAGGCTGGCCAGGGAGACGCCGGGCGGCTGGAGCCCCAACCAGTACGCCAACCCGGAGAACCCGGCCTCGCACTACCACTCGACCGGGCCCGAGATCTGGCGGCAGACCGACGGCCGGGTGACGCACTTCGTCGCCGGGATCGGCACCGGCGGGACGATCTCCGGTGCCGGGCGCTACCTCAAGGAGGTGTCCGGCGGCCGGGTCCAGGTGATCGGCGCCGACCCGGAGGGCTCGGTGTACTCGGGCGGGACCGGGCGGCCGTACCTGGTCGAGGGGGTCGGCGAGGACATCTGGCCGGAGACCTACGACAAGGGGATCTGCGACCAGATCATCGCGGTCAGCGATGGCGAGTCGTTCCGGATGACCCGGCGGCTCGCCCGCGAGGAGGCGCTCCTCACCGGCGGATCCTGCGGCATGGCGGTGGTCGCCGCGCTCCGGGTGGCCGAGCAGGCAGGCAAGGACGACGTGATCGTGGTGCTGCTGCCCGACGGTGGCCGGGGCTACCTGTCGAAGATCTTCAGCGACGAGTGGATGGCCGACTACGGGTTCCTGACCGAGGAGACAGCCGAACCCCGGGTGTCCGACGTGCTGGCCAGCAAGCAGGGCGGGCTGCCGCCGTTCGTGCACGCGCACCCGGACGAGACCGTCCGTGCCGCGATCGAGAGCCTGCGCGAGTACGAGGTCTCCCAGCTCCCGGTGCTGAACGAGGAGCCGCCGGTGATGGCCGCCGAGGTGGTCGGCTCCATCGTGGAGCGCGACCTGCTGCACGCGCTGGTCACCGGAACGGCCCGGCCGCAGGACCCGGTCGGCGGGCACATGTCCGAGCCGCTGCCGATGATCGGCTCGGGCGAGCCCGTCAGCGTGGCGGTCCGGGCGCTGGAGAAGGCGGGTGCCGCGGTGGTGCTGGTCGAGGGCAAGCCGGCCGGCATGATCACGCGGCAGGACCTGCTGACGTTCCTGGCAGCGGGCACGAACTAGCGGGAGGAACGCGATGCCCGGCGACGGCTTCGAGACGCTGGCAATCCATGCGGGGCAGGAACCCGACCCGGTGACCGGCGCCGTGGTCCCGCCGATCTACCAGGTGTCCACCTACGCCCAGGACGGGGTCGGGAAGCCGCGCGGCGGCCGCCGCTGGATCGGCGGATACGAGTACTCGCGCACCGCGAACCCCACCCGCGGTGCCCTCGAGGAATGCCTGGCTGCCCTGGAGGGCGGCAGCCGGGCGCTGGCCTTCGCGTCCGGGATGGCGGCCGAGGACTGCGTGCTGCGCACCCTGTGCAGGCCCGGCGACCGGGTGCTGATCCCGCGCGACGCCTACGGCGGCACGTTCCGCCTGTTCGACAAGGTGGCATCGGCCTGGGGGCTGGATTACCTGCCCGTTGACATGAGCGACGCAGGATCCGTTCTGAATGAGATAGCGAATGCCCCGGTGCGGCTGGTCTGGGCGGAGACGCCGACCAACCCGCTGCTGTCCATCGCCGACATCGGGGCGCTAGCCCGGGCCGCCCACGAGGGCGGGGCGCTGCTCGTGGTGGACAACACGTTCGCCTCGCCCTACCTGCAGCAGCCACTCGCGCTCGGCGCCGACGTCGTCGTGCACTCCACCACCAAGTATCTCGGCGGGCACTCCGATGTCGTCGGCGGCGCCGTCGTCGTCAGCGACCCGGCTCTGGCGGAGAACCTCGCCTTCCTGCAGAACGCAACCGGCGGGGTGGCAGGTCCCTTCGACGCGTGGCTCACTCTCCGCGGGATCAAGACCCTCGGGGTGCGGATGGACCGGCACTGCGCCAGCGCGGCGCGGGTCGCCGAGATGCTCGCCGGGCACCCGGCCGTGGCGCAGGTCTTCTACCCCGGGCTGGCCTCGCATCCCGGCCACGAGATCGCGGCCAAGCAGATGCGGGCCTTCGGCGGGATGGTGTCCTTCAGGGCAGCCGGGGGCGAGGAGGCAGCGGTCGCGGTATGCGGGCGGACCCGTTTGTTCACCCTGGGCGAGTCGCTCGGCGGGGTCGAGTCGCTGATCGAGCATCCGGCGCGGATGACTCATGCCTCGGCCGCCGGCTCGCCGCTGGAGGTTCCCGCCGACCTGGTGCGCCTCTCGGTCGGCATCGAGACCTGCGACGACCTGCTCGACGACCTTCGCGCGGCGCTGAGCTGAGCGCCCCGCGAAGCCCGGGCCGCGCCGTCGCGGCTGCTAGCCGTACCAGACCATCAGGACGAGGATGACCAGCCAGATCAGGCTGACCACGCCGCCGAGGCTGGCGATGCGACCGCGCTCGACATTGGCCAGGTGCACGTCGGTGGGCACGGGCGAGCCGGGCAGCGGCGACCCGGTGTCCTCCCCTGCCTCCGGGCTGTCCGGTCCTGCCGCTCCTGGCTCGGTCCCGGCACTGCCCGGCTGGTGTCCCCGCGGCGCGGCGCTCGCCGCCGCGGCCCTGGCCACGACCGCTTCCGCCTCGGCTTCGGCGGCGTCCTCCAGCGCCACGATTGCCCGCCGCTGGTCCCGCCAGATCATCAGCAGCAGCACGATGGCCACCACGAACAGGGTGAGCGAGACGCTTACCCACGGCTTGCTGAAGTCCTTGAGCTGCTGCGCGAGAACGACCCCGGCGATCAGCACGGCCAGCGAGATCACGGTGAACAGCCGTGTCATCCGGTAGAGATACTGGACGACGACCAGGTTCCGCTGCCTGATGTAACGGGGCGTCGACATGATCGCGAGCGTAACCGGGCCGATCGTGAAGATGGCGAAGCCAATGTGCAGCCAAAGCACCAGCCGGTCGGTAAAGGACATGATCCGATCCTAGGACCAGCCCTGCCCGGCCGGCTGGCGCCTGGCTGAGCGCATGCCTAGCTAGTCTGCGCGCGGTTGGTGAACCAGGCGCCGATCAGCAGGGCCACTCCGACAACCCAGCACACGACGGCGCGGATGATGTGGCCGCCGTGGTGAACGTGGCTTCCGGCGGTCAGGAAGCTCGGCAGGCTGCTGCCGAGGGCCACGTACAGGATGCCGAGAATGATCGCGAGGATGCCCAGGACCGCCAGGACGATGACGAGCGGCCGCCTGCTGCCGGAGGCGCTTCCGGACACGCTTGTAGAACTCACTTAAATTCCTCCCAGATGAAGGTACCTGCCATGCTGAGGGGCTGATGGCCCGGCCCGGCGACAAGACTACGTGCGGCACGGTACTACTACCGGGTCGGGGCGCGGAGGACTTCTCCATTACGGCATACGTAAAAATCGCGTCCGCCGCCGTGCGCCACCGGCCGCCCGGGCCGCCGCCTGCCGGCCTGCCTCTCTTACTCGCTCCCGGTCCGGCCAAGCCAGCCTGGCCTGGCCGGACCGCCCTGATCAGGCTACCTGCCGCCCCTTCGCCGGGAGCGGAGGAAGTCCGATACCACATACTCTCCCAGGGTGTCGCCGGTGGCCTTCAGCACCCTCCCCCCATTGCGCCTGGCCACCTCCTGGACGAACTCCTCCAGCCGGTCGTCGTCGGCCAGCATGAACACGTTCAGCGTCGCGTGCCGCCTGGTCATCTTGTCCACCTCGGCCAGCGTCAGCTCAATGGTCTCCGGCGACGGCGGCCAGTCGAACCAGTACTGGCCGTCCCGGCGCAGGTGAGCGGTCGGCTCGCCGTCGGTCACCACCAGGACGACCGGGTTGTGCTCGGGCCTTCGGTCCAGGAACCGGCCGGCCAGCACCAGCGCGTGGTGCAGGTTGGTGCCCTGCACCATGTCCCAGCCCAGCCCGGCCAGATCGGTCTCGCGCAGTTCGCGGGCGTAGTTCGAGAAGCCGATTACCTGAATCGCGTCCTGCGGGTACCGGCTGCGGACCAGCGCGTGCAGCGCCAGCGCGGTCTGCTTGGCGGCCCCCCAGGTACCGCGCAGCGCCATCGAGTAGGAGAGGTCGACCAGCAGGCAGACCGCGGCCGCGGTGCGCCGCTCGGTCTCGGCGACCTCGAAGTCGGCGGCCGAGAGCCGCACCGGCGGGCCCGTGACGGAGTCGGCACTGCTTAGCAGCGCGTTGCGCACAGTTGCTGGGGCGTCGATGGGCTGCTCGTCACCGAACTGCCAGCGCCTGGTCGATCCGGTGAACTCCCCGGCCTGGCCGACATCGGGCTGGTCGTGCTCGCCGTGACTGCCCTCGGGCAGGTCGGCGAACACGCGGCGGAGCGCCGTCTCCCCGATCCGGCGGACCGCCTTGGGGGTCAGCTCCAGCCTGCCCTCGCTGCGCTGCAGATAGCCCTGGCGTTCCAGCTCGCGCTCGATCTGCCGGAGCACCTCCAGGTCGTCCACGGCTTGCCGGCCGAGTGCCCGGGCGACGGCGTTCTCGTCGACATCGTCGAGCCGCGCTCCGGGATAATCCTGGCGCAGCGCGTCCTCCAGTTCGGCGAGGTCGGCGAGCTCTGCCAGCGCGGTCGTGGCGTCACCGAGGCCGAGCGGCTGGTCGCCGGTCATCTGCTCGGCAGGCCACTCGTCGGCGGCCATGTCCGGGCGGCGGGCGCGCAGCAGGTCGGAGAGCCGGGCCAGCTCGGCGGCGAGCCCGGCGTCGGCGAGCGCATGCTGCATCAGCCCGGCCAGCTCGCTGCGCTGCTCCTCGGTGAGCGATCCGAGCAGCCGCCGCGCTGCCGACATCCGGCGCACCAGCGAGTCGACGAGCTCCTCCAGGCTGGTCGGCGAGTCAGGGAACATGTCGCCGTAACGGCGGGAGAACTCCTCGAAGTCGGCCTGGGTGTGCTCGCCCCTGGCATCGGCCTCCAGCATGTCCGACAGCGCCGCCATCATGTCCTTCACCCGCTGCATGGCCTGCGGGTCAGCGTTGCTCAGGGTGTCCTTCATGCCGCGGAACTGGCTGTCCAGCACCTCGCGGCGGAGCATCTGCTTTAGCTGCTCGAACGTCTGCGCCGCGGCGGGGCTTCGCCACTGGTAGTCAGCGAGCGCGCGGATCGCCTGGGCGGTGTCCGCGGGCAGCGCATCGAGCTCGGCCTCGCGCAGCCGCGCATCGGCGGACGGGTCAGGGAACAGCTCGGCGCGCTCCTGGCCGATGGCCGTGTCCAGCATGGCCCTGGCCTTCTCCAGGATGCCGTCAAGCCGGCCGCGGGAGCGGATCTCCTGCCGCCGCCGCCGGACCTGGCGGAGCAGGTCGTCAAGCCCGCGGCGGCCCGGTTGGTCCCGGCCGGCCAGCCCGCGCCGGAGCAGGTCGCGCAGCGCGCTGGCCGGATCGGCGCCCTCCAGGACCGAGTCGCCGAGCTCGTCGAGCGCGCCGCGGACATCGTAGGGCGGCTGCAGCGGATCCGGTCCGCCGTGATAGGAGGCGTAGCGATAGTCGCTCACCGGTGCCCTCGCTCACGCGGTGCGGTAGACCGCGCCGCCCTCGATGACGTCCTTGGAAAGCCGCCGCAGCAGGTAGAGACCCTCAAGCGCGAACTCCAGCGCGGCCGCCGCCTCGCCGAACGACTCGCCGCCGTCCATCTGCAGCCGCTCCATGATCCGGGCCAGCCCTGGTACCTCGCCCACCTGGCGCAGCAGGTCGGCGGCCGGGACCCGGTCGCCCGACTCGACCGTGCCGCCGTCGGCGAACTTCGCCAGCAGGCCGCCGAGATCGGTGCTGCCGAGCGTGGCCCGGAACGTCTCCGCGATCGCCCGGCGCAGCAGGTGGTCGAGGATCTCCTGCTCCCTGCCCTCCTCGCTGACCTCGAACTCGACCTTGCCGCGCAGCGTGGAGACCACGGCGGGCAGGTCACAGACCCGGGGGACCGGCTGCTGCTCGCCGCTGATCGCGGCGCGCCGGACCGCCGCCGCGGCGACGGCCTCGGCGGCGGCGATCGCGAACCGGGCGGAAACGCCAGACCGCGCGTCGACCGACGGCGAGGCCCGGACAAGCCTGGTGAACCGCGCGATGACCTGGACGAGGTGACGGGGCAGCACCGCGCCCGGCTGCTGGCCCTCCCAGGCGAGCGCCGCCTCCTGGTCGATCAGCTCAAGCTCGGCGTCGAGGGTGAGCGGGTAGTGGGTGCGGATCTCGGCGCCGAAGCGGTCCTTGAGCGGCGTGATGATCCGGCCCCGGCTGGTGTAGTCCTCGGGGTTGGCGCTGGCGACGAGCACGACGTCGAGCGGCAGCCGCAGGGAGTAGCCGCGGACCCCGATGTCCCGCTCCTCGAGCACGTTCAGCAGCGAGACCTGGATCCGCTCGGCCAGGTCCGGTAGCTCGTTGAGGCAGAACACGCCGCGGTTGGTGCGGGGGATCAGCCCGTAGTGGATGGTCTCCGGGTCGCCGAGGGTGCGGCCCTCGGCGACCTTGACCGGGTCGATGTCGCCGATCAGGTCGCCGACACTGGTATCCGGGGTGGCGAGCTTCTCCCCGTACCGGTCGTCGCGGTGCCGCCAGGCCACCGGCAGCTCGTCGCCATGGGTGGCGGCGAGGCGGCGGCAGCGCGCGCAGGCCGGCCGGTAGGGGTGATCGTTGATCTCGCAGCCCGCGACCGCCGGCGTCCACTCGTCGAGCAGCCCGGTCAGCGTGCGGATCAGCCGGGTCTTGCCCTGGCCGCGCTCGCCCAGCAGGATCACGTCGTGGCCGGCGATCAGCGCCCGTTCCAGGTGCGGCAGCACCGTCTGGTCAAAGCCGACGATGCCGGGAAAGGCGCTCTCCCCGGCCCGCAGCCGGGCCAGCAGGTTGCGCCGGACCTCCGCCTTGACGGTCTCGTACCGGTGCCCGGAGGCACGCAGCTCGCCCAGTGTCCGGATCGCCGGCGGCGCGGCCCCGTCCGCGCTGCCGCCAGCGGAACCGGGCCCGGAGGCCGCCCGGGAACCCGGTGCGGCGGCACCCGCGGCGTCGCCTCGCCGGCCCGCATCCCGCTGTGAGGCCGTCCGGGAACCCGGCGCAGCGGCTTGCTGAGAGACTGGTGGGACGTTTTCCTGGTGTGGCTGTCTGTCTGGCTGCACCTTTCGACACTATGCCGAGCCTGGCGGTAGATGCATGTCGGCGGGGCGCTGGTGGACCAGCCCGGGCCGAGGCGCCAGGCGCCGGTGACGCCCGGAAAGCAGGCGTACAAGCGGATCCGTGAGGAGGCGCGGCATGGCCGCAGCGGCGTCGGGTCATCCGGCACTGGTGATCGACATTGGCGGGACGAAGCTGGCCGCGGGCGTCGCCGAGCCGGCCGGCCGCATGATCACCTGGGCGAGCATCCCCACGCCGGACAGCCTCGACGCCGAGCAGCTATGGCGCACGCTGGAGGCGCTGCTGCGCAAGGTCCTCGGCGAGGCGGGCCGGGATGAGGCAGGCCTGGACGAGTCCGGGGACGGGCTGGCCGGCGTGGGCTGCGGCTGCGGGGGCCCGATGGAGTGGCCGGCCGGCCGCGTCTCGCCGCTGAACATCGCCGCATGGCGGGACTTTCCGCTGCGCGACCGGCTGGCCGGGCGGTTCCCGGAGATCCCGGTGCGGGTGCACAACGACGCGATCTGCTTGGCGGTCGGCGAGCACTGGCGCGGGGCCGGCCGCGGCACCGGCAACATGCTCGGCGTCGTGGTGTCCACCGGCGTCGGCGGCGGCCTGGTGCTGGGCGGCCGGCTGATCGACGGGGCAAGCGGCAACGCCGGGCATGTCGGGCATGTCGTCGTCGACCCGGAGGACGGGCCGCCGTGCGCCTGCGGCGGGCGCGGCTGCCTGGAGGCGATCGCCCGCGGCCCGGCGCTCGCCGCCTGGGCACGCGAGCAGGGCTGGCGCCCGGGCCAGGCCGGCGCGACCGCAGCCGACCTGGCCGCGGACGCGGCAGGCGGGCATCCGGTCGCCCTGGCGGCGATGCGCCGGGCGGGCCGGGCGCTCGGCATCGCGCTGGCCTCGGCCACGCACCTGTGCGACCTGGAAGTGGTGTCGGTCGGCGGCGGGCTGTCTCAGGCTGGCGCGCTGCTGTTCGACCCGGCCGAGGAGTTCCTGCGTGCCCACGCGAAGTTCCGGTTCGCGCGGAAGGTCCGGGTGGTCCCGGCCGCGCTCGGGCAGAGCGCGGGCCTGGTGGGCGCCGCCGCGCTGATATTCGCCGCAGACCGGTACTGGACCGGCGGCTGATGCGCCAGGCGGGCCCGGAGGGCCCGCCGGGCCTGGCTGGCCTGGCAGACTGGTGCCATGACGCTCCTCCCCCCGGGGCAGCGGCAGTGACGCCTCCGCCCGGACCTGCCGGGCCTGCCGGGCCGGCCGGGCCGGCCGGGCCGGTCGGCCCCGAGGATGTGGCCGCCGCCGCTGCGGCGCTGCGCGGCATCACCGCGGTGACCCCGCTGCTGCACTCCCGGGTGCTCTCCGACCGGCTGGCCGGACCGGTCTACCTGAAGTGCGAGAACCTGCAGCGCACCGGCTCGTTCAAGGCACGCGGAGCCTACCTGCGGATATCGCGTCTTTCGGATGCGGAACGCGCCCGCGGGGTGATTGCCGCCAGCGCGGGCAATCATGCCCAGGGAGTGGCCTACGCGGCGGCGCTGCTCGGGGCTAAGGCGACGGTTGTCATGCCGGAGGGCGCTCCGCTGCCCAAGATCGAAGCGACCCGCGGCTACGGCGCAGAGGTGCTGTTTCACGGCCAGACCGTGGACGAGGCCCTGGTCAGGGCGGGCGAGCTGGCGGCAGAACGCGGCTCGGTCTTCATCCATCCGTTCGAGCACCCCGACATCGTGGCCGGGCAGGGCACGGTCGGGCTGGAGATCGTCGAGCAGTGCCCCGACGTGCGCACGGTCGCGGTGCCCGCTGGCGGCGGCGGGCTGGCCGCCGGGATAGCCGTCGCGGTCAGCCACGCCAGCCCGTCCGCGCGGGTGGTGGGAGTCCAGGCCGAGGCGGTGGCGGGATACCCGCGGTCGCTGGCGGCGGGTCACCCGGTGCCGGTGGAGTGCGGGCCGACCATGGCCGACGGCATCGCCGTCGGGACCGTGGGCGAGCTGGCGTTCGGCCTGCTGTCGGGACTGTCCTGCCAGGTGCTGACCGTCACCGAGGAAGGCCTCTCCCAGGCGCTGCTGCTGTGCCTGGAGCGGGCCAAGCAGGTCGTCGAGCCCGCCGGGGCAGCGGGAGTCGCCGCCCTGCTGGAGCACCCTGAGGCGTTCGAGCCGCCAGTGGTCGCCGTTCTGTCAGGTGGGAATATCGACCCCCTGCTGCTGTCCAAGGTGTTGCGGCACGGTCTCGCCGCGGCGGGCCGCTACCTCGGGTTCCGGTGCCGGATACCGGACCGTCCCGGCGCGCTGGCGACCCTGCTCGCCGAGGTGGCAGACCTTGGCGCGAACGTGCTCGACGTTGTGCACGAGCGGTTCGTCCCGGACCTGCATCCCGACGAGGTCGAGGTGATATTGCAGGTTGAGACCAGGGGAGCGGGGCACCGCGAGAGCGTGATCGGCCGCCTGCGCGCCTCGGGCTACACGCTGCTGCTCGGCTAGAGGGCATGAGCCTGGCTGGATCGCCGGCTCACAGGTTGCCGCGGCGGGCCTGCTCCCGCTCGATCGCCTCGAACAGCGCCTTGAAGTTGCCCTTGCCGAACCCCTGCGAGCCGTGCCGCTCGATCAGCTCGAAGAACACCGTCGGTCGGTCCTGCACCGGCTTGGTGAAGATCTGCAGCAGGTAGCCGTCCTCGTCCCGGTCCGCGAGGATCCGCAGCTCGCGCAGCACGTCAAGGGGCACCCGTGTGTCGCCGACCCACTCGCCGAGCGTGTCGTAGTAGCTGTCCGGGGTGTCCAGGAACTGCATGCCCGCGGCCCGCATCCCGCGCACCGCGGCGACTATGTCGGACGTGGTCAGCGCGACATGCTGGACCCCCGGCCCGCCGAAGAACTCCAGGTACTCATCGATCTGCGACTTGCGCTTGCCTACCGCGGGCTCGTTCAGCGGGAACTTCACCTTCCGCGACCCGTCGGCGACCACCTTGGACATCAGCGCGGAGTACTCGGTGGCGATATCGTCCCCGACGAACTCCTTCATGTTCGTGAAGCCCATGACCCGGTGGTAGAAGTCCACCCATTCGTCCATCCTGCCGAGCTCGACGTTCCCGACGCAGTGATCGACCTCGCTGAAGAAGGCAGGCCCGGCCGGCACCAGCGGCTCCGCCGCCACATACCCCGGCAGGTAGGGCCCGGAGTAGGCGGATCGCTCGACCAGCGTGTGCCGGGTATCGCCGTAGGTGGCGATGGCGGCCAGCACGACCTTGCCGTGGTCGTCCTCGTGCACGGTCGGCTCCTGCAGCCCGGTCGCCCCGTGAGATACCGCGTAGGAGTAGGCGGCCTCGGCGGAAGGCACGCCGATCGCCAGGTCGCACACCCCGTCGCCGTGCGCGGCGACCCGGGCGCCTAGCTCGGTCCCGGCCCGGACCGGCCCGCGCAGCACGAACCGCGCGCTGCCCGACTCCAGGACGTAACCGGCCTCGTCCCGGCAGCCGGTCTCCGGCCCCCGGTAGGCGACGCACCGCATCCCGAACGCGGTCGAGTAGAAGTGCGCGGCCTGACGCGCGTTGCCGACCGCGAAGATCACGGCATCCATCCCGTTGACCGGGAACCCGTCGTCCTGAGCGTGCTGGCCTGCCATCACCGTGCCTCCCGTGTGCGCCCGCCGCGTCTCCGGCTGATGGCGGCAGCATCCGCCGGCCGTGCAAGCTGCGCAAGCGTGCTCTCATGGGCTGTACATTCTGACTCATGCAAAACGGATTCCACCGGGCTAACTGTGCAGCCTGCGCGGGCCGGCCGGACTGGCCCTCACGGCGCCCGACGAGGGGCGGGCACGGCCGGGCGGGACCCGCGGCCGGGCGGGTACCCCGCGAGGCGGGTGCCGCGGCCGGGCGGGCACGGATCGGGCAGCGGCATGATCGATGACCTGGACGCGCGGCTGATCGAGTTGCTCGCGGCCGAGCCCCGTGTCGGGGTGCTGGAGGCGTCCCGGAGGCTCGGCATCGCCCGCGGTACGGCGACGGCGCGGCTAGACCGGATGCAGTCCCGCGGCGTTATCACCGGCTACGGCCCGGACATCGACCCGGCCGCGATCGGCCACGGCGTCACGGCGTTCGTCACACTGGAGATCCGCCAGCGAGGGGGTCACGACCCGGTCGCCGCCCGGCTGGCCGGGATCGCCGAGGTGCTGGAGGCGCACACGATCACCGGGGCCGGTGACATGCTCTGCCGGGTGGTCGCCCGGTCCAACACCGACCTGCAGCGGGTCATCGACGCGATTGTCGAGGTTCCCGGTGTCGAACGGGCCTCCACCGTCATCGTCCTGGCGACGCCCTTGCCCTACCGGGTGCTCCCCCTGGTCCGTGCCGCTGCCGGCCGTCCCGGGCCGTCCCGGGCGCAGCCGTCCCGGCCTTAGCCTCCCGGCCCTAGCCTCCCGGGCGCAGCCGTCCCGGCCCTGGCCTCCCGGCCGCGGGCCGTCCCGACTCGGCGGCTTACCGGGGAGCCGTGGCGGGCATCAGGTCGCAGACCGCTTCCAGGATGGTGCGACGCAGCTCGGTCTGGTCGATGCCGAAGTCGGCGCAGAACATCCAGCCGACGCTGACCGCCCCCAGGGCCATCGCGGCGCGCACCCTGGCAGCGGAGCTTGCATCGCCGGCCAGCACCTCGACAAGCCCCCCGATCCGCTGCCGGAACACGTCACCGCGCTGCTTGGCATGCTCCAGGCTGTTTACCGCGGCCTGATTCTGCTGCAGCATCCGGAAGACCTGACTGCCGTCGGCGACGATCGCGATATACCGGCGGAGCAGTTCCCGCCGGGTGGCACCGGTCTGCGGGCGGGCGCGGCCCCATGCGATCAGGTCGTCGATCTGGCCGAAATAGTCATCGATCAGGCTGCGGACGATGTCTTCCTTGGACTTGAAGTGGTAGTAGAGAGCGGCCTTGGTGACCTCGAGCCGCTCGGCGATCTCACGCAGCGAGGTCTTCTCGTAGCCCTGCTCCGCGAACAGCTCGAGGGCGACCTGCTGGATACGGGCACGCGTGTCACCGCGCCCCGGGCTGGCGGTCGTTCCCGGGCTGGCGGTCGTTCCCGGGCTGGCGGTCGTTCCCGGGCTGGCGGTCGCTCCCGGGCTGGCGGTCGCTCCCGGGCTGGCTGACGCTGCTCGTGCGGCGCCCGCTGCGCTGCTCGCCTGTGTGCCTGCGTCTGCCCTGCTCACGGTTACCTACTTGACGGCCGGTTAGTAGCCAGCATAGCCTGTCTCCTGGCGTGATGCTAGCCGGTCGGCAGGTAAGCGTGAAGGGCTAGAGACGGAGGGCCAGGGATGACGGCAGGCCAGGACGAACTTTCCGCTGCGGGCACCGAGGAGAGGCCGGGCTTGCGGCGCGATGTCCTGATCGTGCTGCCGGGGCTGCTCCTGGCGATCATGCTCGCGATGCTGGACCAGCTCGTGGTCTCTACCGCGCTTCCCCGCATTGTCGGTGACCTCGGCGGGGTGACCCACCTGTCCTGGGTGGTCACCGCGTACGTGCTGGCATCCACGATCACCACGCCGCTCTACGGAAAGCTCGGCGACCAGTACGGGCGCAAGCGCCTGCTCGTCATCGCCATCGTGATCTTCCTGGCCGGCTCGGCGCTCTCCGGCATGGCCCACTCCATGGACCAGCTCATCGCGTTCCGGGCGCTGCAGGGGCTCGGCGCGGGCGGGCTCATGACAGGCGTGCTGGCCGCGATAGGCGACCTGGTCTCGCCCCGCGAGCGCGGCCAGTACATGGGCTACACGATGGGCGTGATGACACTGGCCATGGTCGCGGGGCCGCTGGTCGGCGGGTACATCACCGACAGCCTGTCGTGGCGGTGGATCTTCTACATCAACATGCCGGTCGGCGGCGCCGCGCTCATAATGATCTTCCTCACCCTGCACCTGCCCCGGCGGAAGATCGAGCACCGGATCGACTACCTCGGCGCGGCCTCGCTCGCGGCGGCGACAACCGCGATCGTGCTCGCGACAAGCTGGGGTGGCAGCACCTACGCGTGGGGGTCCGCGCCGATCATCAGCCTGATCGTGATCGCGGTCGTCGCGGTGGCCGCGTTCATTCTCGTGGAGGCGCGCGCGAAGGAGCCGATCCTGCCGCTGCACGTGTTCCGCAACGCGAACTTCTCGCTGGTGAACGGGATGAGCTTCCTGCTCGGCATGGCCCTGTTCGGCGCGATGACCTTCCTGCCGCTCTACCAGCAGACCGTGCAGCACCTGTCGGCCACCGGGAGCGGGCTGATGCTGATCCCGATGATGCTCGGCTCGACCGTGACCGCGATCATCGCTGGCCAGCTCACCACCAGGACCGGGCGCTACAAGGCACTGCCGATCATCGGGGCCGGGGTCATGGCGGTCGGCATGTACCTGCTGACCCAGCTTGGCCAGGACACCACGCGGCTAACCTCCGGCTTGTTCTTCGTGGTGATGGGCGTCGGCATGGGCTTTCTCATGCAGACCACGACGCTCATCGTGCAGAACAGCGTGCACCCGCGGGACATGGGCGTGGCCAGCAGTTCCAGGACGTTCTTCCAGCAGATCGGCGGCTCGATAGGCATCTCGATCTTCGGGGTGATCTTCGCCAACCGGCTGACCGAGGCCATCACCACGCGGCTGCCGGGAGTGCACCTGAACGTGCCGGGCGGCTCGCTCGATCCGGCAACGGTCGACCGGCTGCCCGCCGCCGTCCGCGGCGACGTGTTCTACGCGATCGTGCACGCGGTCCAGGGCGTGTTCTTCTGGGCGGCACCGGCGGCGGTGCTGACCTTCCTGCTCGCCTGGTTCATCAGGGAGGTGCCGCTGCGCGGCCGGGCCCCTGCGGCCGACGCGGCCGGGGAGGCGCCGGAACGGCAACCCAGTGCCGCATCGACCGCGCCCTGAGCCGACGGCGCCCTGAACCCGCGGCGCCAAATCGGCTGGCCCGTCCTGAGTGTCCCGGCTTACATCCCGCCGTACGGGACGGCCTCGAGGATCTCGACCGTCGCGGAGCGCCCGTTCGGCAGCGTGTAGCTCGCGGTCTCGCCGACCTTCTTGCCGTTGATCGCGCTGCCAAGCGGCGAGCGGGGCGAGTAGACGTCAATCGGAGCGCCGCTCTCCTCGCGGGAGGCCAGCAGGAAGGTGACCTCTTCCTCGTCGCCGTCGAACCGGACCGTGACGGTCATCCCCGGGCCCACCACGCCGTCGGTGCGCGGCGGCTCGCCAACCCTCGAGCTCTCCAGGATGTGAGTGAGCTGCGCGATGCGGGCTTCCTGCTTCCCCTGCTCCTCCTTGGCGGCGTGGTAGCCGCCGTTCTCGCGCAGGTCGCCCTCCTCCCGGGCTGCCTCGATCCTCTTGGCGATCTCAATGCGGCCTGCGCCCGACAGGTAGTCCAGCTCTGCCTTCAGCCGGTCATACGCCTCCTGGGTCAGCCAGGTGACGCTGTCGTCGCGGGTTTCGGTCACGGGTACTCCTAGCTTGGCTGCGGATATGCATCCGCCGGACCGGTGCGGTCCTTGGGGGTAATCCTTCGAGGCTAACAAGCCCGCGCAAGTGGTTCTAGCCCGTCCGGTCCGAGTTATTCGGGAATGCCGCACGCAGCCGGCGCGTTGTCGCCTGTGCAGCCGCTTCGAGCGGCACGCGGGCCGGGGCGGACGGACGATCCCCCGGCCCGCGGTCACGAACTGGCCGGAGGCTTCCGGAACTGCCGGGGGGCCCGCCGGCCTGGGCCAAGGCCCGCCGACCTGCCGAAGGGATGTCCGTGTCTGCCGGTGCTTCCGACTCCGCCGATGCCCCGGCTGCTGGCCTGAGCTCCGCGCTCGCAGCGGCCGCCCCCGACGACCCCCGCCGGGAGGCAGGCCTGCCCTGTCGCTCAGACGCGCCGCTGCGGCTGATGGCCGTGCACGCTCACCCCGATGATGAGTCAAGCAAGGGCGCGGCCACCCTTGCGCGCTACGCCCGCGAGGGGGCTGATGTGCTGGTCTGTACCCTCACCGGTGGCGAGCGCGGCGACATCCTCAACCCGAAGATGGACCGTCCCGGGATCCGCGAGAACCTCGCGGAAGTCCGCCGCGCCGAGATGGCAAGGGCACGGGAGATCCTCGGCGTGCGCCAGAAGTTCCTCGGCTTCGTCGACTCTGGCCTGCCCGTCGGCGATCCGCCGCCGCCGCTGCCCGAGGGCTGCTTCGCCCTCCAGCCGCTGCAGGCAGCAACGGCGCCGCTGGTTGCGGCCGTGCGCCGGTTCCGGCCGCAGGTCATGCTCACCTATGACGAGGCGGGCGGGTACCCGCACCCCGACCACGTGAAGACCCATCAGGTGGCGGTGGCGGCGTTCGAGGCGGCCGCCGATCCCGACCAGTACCCCGATTGCGGGGATCCCTGGCAGCCGCTGAAGCTGTACTACTTCGTCACCTTCCACCGTGCCCGGTTCGAGGCCCTGCATGCCGAGATGCTGCGGCGCGGGCTGGAGTCTCCCTATGCCGACCGGCTCAGGGACTGGACGGACGACGATGACCCCCGGTCCGGCAGGCCCCGTCATGAGATCACCACGAGGATCCAGTGCGGGGAGTACTTCGCAGTCCGCGACGAGGCGCTTCGGGCGCACGCCACCCAGGTCGATCCCGACGGCGGCTGGTTCTCCTGCCCGCTGGAGGTCCAGCGTGCTGCCTGGCCCACCGAGGATTATCATCTCGCGCGAACGCTGGTGGATACTGAGAAGCCGGAGGACGATCTCTTCGCCGGCGTGCGGGAGAGCGTGAGGAGGTAGCTGACCCATGCTCGTCGTGGCGGCGTCAGCGAGCAGCAGCGCGGCGCCCGGGGCCCTGGGCTTTCTCGTGGTCTTCGGGATGGCCGTGGTGCTCTTCTTCGTGTTCCGCTCGATGAGCAAGCACCTGCGCAAGGTCAACGACGCTGCGCGGCGCGAGGAGGAGGCGCAGGCCGGCGCGCCGGCGGCGCAGGCCGGGCGCGGCTGGAAGGTCGGCCCGGCCGGGGCCGCGCCGGCCGTCGGCTCACAGGATCCCGGCGGCCCGGCTGAGGCCGCCGGTCCTGCCGGGGCCGGCGGGGATGCTCAGCCCGCGCCCAGGACAAGGCCGTAGGCCAGCAGCGTCACCTCTCCGTCGGGCGTCCAGTCGCGTTCCGCAAGCCTGCTGAATCCTGCCCTCTCATAGATCCGGTGAGCGGTCGCCATGTCCGGCTGCGTGCACAGCACGAGCAGGCGGACGCCGCGCCGCCGCGCCCGGGAGATCGCTGCCTGAACGAGTGCTAGGCCCACGCCCCGCCCCTGCGCCCCCGGCGTCACGGCCAGCGCCCGGACCTCTGCCTCATCGGCCTCCTGCACGACGTGCCCGGCCTGCGGCGGATACTGCACCATCACGGTGCCGATAACCCGGCCGTTCTCCTCCGCGACGAGCAGGTCGCTCTTGCCGTCCGAGCCCAGTTCGCGCAGCATCGGCTCATACGCCGAGCCCGGTGACAGGTGACCGCCCGCCCGGTAGGCAGCCACCCGGAGATCGGCGATCTCATCTTGCTCCGACGGGCGGGCGTCGCGAACCCTCACGAGCAAGCCAACCAGCCCCAGGTCCCTGTCCATTCCCGGGGCACGACACCGAATGGCCGCATCCGGGCGGCCCCTCCGGGAGCCGTGCCAGGGTAGGCCCTCGGAAGCCGGCCTCCGGGGAGCCCGGCGCCCTCCGGCACGGGCCCGAGCGGTACCCGCCGCGGCACGGGCGCCCCGTAGGCTGAGGACTGGCACGGACCGGGTCAGCGGCGTGCCGCGGCCGGCTTCGCAGGAGAGCGGTGATCGACGGTGACGAGCAAGGTTCCCGAGGTGCCGGCGGCGGCCGTCCCGGACGGCGCCTGGCTGCTGGATGTCCGTGAAGACGACGAGTGGGCGGCTGGCTACGCGCCGGGTGCCCGGCACATCCCGCTCGGGCAGCTTGCCGCCCGCAGCGCCGAGATCCCGCGCGACGAGACCGTCTACGTGATCTGCCGCTCCGGGTCGCGCTCGGCCAGGGCGGCGCAGGCGCTGGCCGCCGCGGGCTGGGACGCGGTGAATGTGGCGGGCGGCATGCAGGAGTGGGCGGCGGCCGCCCGGCCGATGGTGACGGACTCGGGAGCAGAGCCCTTCGTGGCCTGACCGCAGGCTAGTGCTTCCCGGGCGCGCAGGCCGGGTGCCGCGGGCATCGTGCCGCCAGTGCCGCCGACGGCCACGGCGTGGGAACCCCTGCGCGCTCCGGCGGGACGGGAGAATCCTGCGGGGGAGCAGGGAGGAGTCGTGACCGAGCGCGACACGCTGACGTGCCTGGAGATCTGCGCCGGGGCCGGGGGCCAGGCGCAAGGCCTGGAGCAGGCCGGGTTCGCGCACGAGGCGGTGGTCGAGATCGACGCCGACGCCTGCGGCACGCTGCGGCGCAACCGGGGCGCGGAGTGGAAGGTAGTCGAGGACGACGTGACCGCCATCGACGGCCGCGGCTATGCCGGGATCGACCTGCTGGCGGGGGGAGTGCCGTGCCCGCCGTTCTCCGTGGCCGGCAGGCAGCTTGGCGGCGCTGACGAGCGCGATCTCTTCCCGCATGCGCTGCGCCTGGCGACGGAGGCGCGCCCGCGTGCGGTCCTGCTGGAGAATGTGCCGGGCCTGGCGACCGCCCGGTTCAGCGGATACCGGGAGCAGGTGCTGCGCGGCCTGCGGGACCTGGGCTATGCCACCTGGTGGCACCTCGTTCAGGCAAGCGACCACGGAGTGCCCCAGCTCCGGCCGCGATTCGTGCTGATCGCGCTCCTGCCGCCATGGGCGGCCTGGTTCCGGTGGCCAGATCCCTCGCCGGGACCGCCGCCGACGGTCGGGGCGGCCCTGGCCGACCTCATGGCCAGCGGCGGCTGGCCGGGTGCTGCCGCCTGGGCTGGCCGGGCCGCCGGGATCGCGCCGACCATTGTCGGCGGCAGCAAGAAGCACGGCGGGCCAGACCTTGGCCCCACCCGGGCCCGCCAGGCGTGGCGGCGGCTGGGGGTGGACGGGCTGGGCATTGCCGATGAGCCTCCCGGTCCCGGCTTCCCGGCCGACGCGATGCCAAAGCTGACAGTGCGGATGGTGGCCAGGCTGCAGGGGTTCCCCGACTCCTGGCAGTTCGCGGGGCGGAAGACGGCCGCCTACCGGCAGGTCGGCAACGCCTTCCCGCCACCCGTTGCCAGGGTGCTCGGCGAGGCGATCGCGGACGCCCTCGGCCGGCCGGCCGCCAGCCGCCCGGTCCATTGACGGCGGCTAGGCGGCTCCTGCCCCGCGCGGGCGCGCGGACAGGCTGGCACATGCGAGGCTGATGGTCATGCCGGAGATGCCGGAGTCCGCGAAGACGCTCCTGAGCAGCCGGCCGTACCGGCTGCTGGTCCGGCGCGTCATCGTCCCGTGGGTGCTGCAGGGGGAGCACCTTGCCGGAGAGGGCCTGGAGGTCGGCGCGGGCAGTGGCGCGATGACGGCGCGCCTGCTCGCGCTCTTCCCTGACCTGCGGATGACGGCGACCGACTACGACGCGGACATGGTCGCGCGGGCTTCCCGGAACCTGCTGCCGGTGGCCGACAGGGCCACTGCGACCAGGGCGGACGCCACCAGCCTGCCGTTCCCGGACGGGCGCTTCGACTTCGTGCTGTCCGCGGCCATGCTGCACCACGCGGTGGCCTGGGAACGGGCGCTGGCGGAGGCGGTCCGGGTGCTCCGGCCGGGCGGGAGGCTGATCGGTTTCGACCTGACCGACACGGCGCCGGTCCGGCTGATGCACCTGGGCGAGAACCACCGGATCAGGCTCGTCCGGCCGGAGCAGCTAGCGGCTGAGCTGGACAGGCTGGAAGTGTCCGACCGCCGGGTCCGGCGCGGGCTCGGCGGCCTGGCCGTCCGGTTCACCGCGACGCGCCAGCCTGCCGGGTGATCCCGGCGGCAGCGCGGCCGGCGGGTCACGTTCGTGACGATGCGCCATCGCGGGCCGGGACGCGCGATGGCGGTCCGCGCTCCGGGCAGGCAGCCGGCCCGGGGCCCGGTGACGCAACCGTGCGGGCGTGCCCGCTGCCTGGGGGCTGGCGCCTGTGCGAGAGAATCGCAGTGCCGTCGCGGCGGGCGGCGGGCACGCCGGCACGCGGCGTCACCGGCGAGGACTGGCGAGGATTCGGCGAGGGATGGAGAGCGCGACGTGAAGTACGTGAACCTCGGCAAGACCGGCCTGCGGGTGTCCCGGGTGTGCCTGGGGATGATGAGCTTCGGGACCAACAGCGAGCGGCCCTGGGTGCTGGACGAGGCCGCCGCCGAGCCGATCGTGAAGGCAGCGGTTGACGGCGGCATCACGTTCTTCGACACCGCCGATGTCTACTCGGGCGGCACCAGCGAGATGGTGACCGGGCGGCTGCTGCCCAGGATGTTCGCCCGCCGTGACGACTACGTGCTGGCCACCAAGGTGTTCATGCCGGTGGGCGACGGCGAGAACGACCGCGGCCTGTCCCGCAAGCACATCATGTCCGGCATCGACGCATCCCTGCGCCGCCTGAACACCGACTACGTCGATCTCTACCAGATACACAGGTGGGATTACTCGACGCCGGTCGAGGAGACCATGGAGGCGCTGCACGACGTGGTGAAGGCGGGCAAGGCCCGCTACATCGGCGCCTCCTCGATGTTCGCCTGGCAGTTCGCCAAGGCCCAGTTCACCGCCGACATCCACGGCTGGACCCGGTACGTCTCGATGCAGAACCACTACAACCTGGTCTACCGCGAGGAGGAGCGGGAGATGATCCCGCAGTGCATCGACCAGGGCGTCGCGGTGATCCCGTGGTCCCCGCTGGCCCGTGGCGTGCTGGCGGGCAACCGCACCCGGTCCGGCGAGCGGCGCACGACCAGGGCTAACTCCGACGCGTTCGGTGACACGCTGTACAACGAGCCGTCCGACTTCGACGTCGTCGACCGGTGCGCCGAGGTCGCTGCCGCGCGGGGCGTCCCGCCCGCCCAGGTCGCGCTGGCCTGGCTGCTGCACCGGCCGGGGGTCACGGCGCCGATCGTCGGGGCTACCAGGCTCGGCCACGTCGAGGACGCGCTGGCCGCCGAGCAGCTTGAGCTGAGCGAGGAGGAGATGAGGCTGCTGGAGGAGCCCTACCGCCCGCACCCGGTGCTCGGCCACTCCTACAGCCCGCTGCAGCCGGTCTAGCTTCTCTTTCCAGAACGGAGCCCGCCCGCTGCCGCCCGGCTGCGGCCGGCCGGCCTGGCCGGTTAGCGCCCGCCAGCCCTGGCCGGCTGGCGCGCGGCAGGCGCCCGGCGCCTGCCGGCGGCGGCGGGCCGGGCCGCGACCAGCGAGACCCTCATGTCCGAGGAGGACCGGTCCTTGCTGACCTCGACCACGTCCGGCAGCTGGGTCAGCAGGGTGCGGAAGCTCTTGCACCCGTAGTTGCGCTCGTCGAAGGACGGGTCAAGGGCCAGCATCTTGTTCTTCAGCCAGGAGCCGGTCGCCGAGGCCTCGGGTGACTCCTCCATCGCCGCCACCACCAGCCTGGCCGCATCCGCGATGTCGAAGTGCGCGCCCACCTGCGCCTGCAGCTCCGGATGGACCGCGGCGACGATCGTGCCCCAGTACTTGTACTCCGAGCAGACCGCGACCAGCCGGGAGCTGGCCGATGCCCTGGTGCCGACGCCGACGACCCGCTTGCCGAACTCGCGCAGCCGCTGCACCAGCGGCGAGTAGTCCCCGTCCCCCGCCACCAGCATGAACGTCCCGACATCGGGGTGGGTGATCAGCACCTCCATGGCGTCCACGGCCATCAGGATGTCGGCGGCGTTCTTCTGCTGGGCGCCGAACCTGGTCACCTGGATCAGCGTGATCCCGTTCAGCGCCAGCTTGTCCTGGTGCTTGGCGAACTCGGGCCTGGACCAGTCGGCGTAGGCGCGGCGGATGGTGGCGTTGCCGTAGTCGCGGACCAGCAGTTCCAGCGCCTTGAACGGGAGCGGGTCCGCCTGGCCGGGCAGGTTCTCGCCAGCGCCGAGAGCCAGGTTCTCCAGGTCGATGAAGACGGCGACCTGATCGTCAGCCTCTGGCATCGGCTCCTCCGCTGATGAGTGCAAGGCCGGCGATGACGGCACGCCGCCCTGGGACGACGCGCGGTCCCGCATGCCCATCCTGCCGGATGCCGGGCCGCAGCGCCGCGCCTCCCCGCCCAATAGCGCCGCGCCTCCCCGCCCATCAGCCCGGCAGATTCATGACCGGGGAGACTTTGTGCCGGATATGGCCACTAAGTTTCCCCGATCAGTCCGGGAGTGCCTGCCCGGGCCCCGGTGCGCCGGCCGGCCTGCGCGTGCCGCGCATGGCACGGGCGGCGGCGACCGCGGTCACCGCGGTCGCCGCCGCGAGGACCACCAGCGAGCCGATCCAGGTCGGCGGCAGTGGCGTGGCGAGCAGTCCGTTGTCGCTGCGGAACAGGGCTGCACTGGCCGAGCGCAGGGCCAGGCCCCAGCTCAGGTCGGCGGCCGTCACCACGGCCATGCACGCGGCCAGCACGCTCATCCCGCCCGCCTGCGGTCGCAGCAGCCTGGCCGGGACATCCGCGCGGCGCAGGATCGCCTCCGCGCTCCAGCCGCAGGCACCGGCCACGAGCAGGCCCAGGACGACGACCACGTGGACGTCGGTGAGGCTCACGCCGGAGCGCGCCAGCGCGGGCCCGTGCACCGCTACCAGGAGGCGGACCACGCCGAGCCAGGCGAGGATCGCGGCGGGCGGGATGACCAGCGGCAGGATCAGGCCCGGCCGTCTGGCCGCGAGCGCCTGCCGGGCCACGCTCCATGCCGGCGGCAGCGCGACGGCGATCCCTGCCAGCCCGGCGGCGACGGCGGCGCCGATCAGGATGCCGAACGAGATCGGCAGGGCCGGGTCGGTCCGCCCGGCCGCGGTGAACGCGGGGTCCTCGGTCATCTTCTGGAAGCCGATCCCGGCGATCACGAAGGCGATCGCGGCCCAGGCCGCCGCGGCCATCGGCCTGCGGACCCCATCGGGCATGGCGGTTCCCCCTTGTCCGGTGAGCCGCGCCGTCACGGCTGCGCTGAGGGCGTTGGCGGCCAGGCGGACCCGCAAGGGCCAGCTTGCGGCGGCCGTCATGTCCGTGAGCATCGCGGCGAACTCATCGCCGTAGCGGGCTCGCCAGCGCGGCGGGTAAGCCGCGATGACGACCCGGACCAGCCCGGGTCTTGGTCGCGCCGCCTCATGCCGGTGCTCCCGGGGCGGCCGGCCGCATCCGCCCGGCGCGGCCCGCCCGGCGCGGGCGGGCCGCGCCGGGCGGGCCTCCGGGCTTCCGCGGGGCCGGGGCCGGGCCGGGCGCCTGGCGCGAGGGACGGTCCTGCCTGCCGAGCCTGGCCAGGCCGAGCGCGGCAAGGTCGCGCATCCGCTCGGCCTGCCCGGCAAGCTCGCTGGCGCCCGCCGCGGTGATCCGGTACGGGCGGCGGCGCTGGTCTGGCGGGAGGGCCTCGATCAGCCCCCGCTGCTCCAGCCGGGCGATGGCCCCGTACAGAGTGCCAGGGCCGAGGGTCACGCCGAGGCTTGTCGCCACGTCCTGGGTGATGGCATAGCCGTGCTTCGGACCCTCTGCCAGGCTGGCAAGCACCAGCAGTGAAGGCTCCGCCCATCGTCCGATTTCGCTGGTCACCCGGGCCTCCGGCCGCCGTTTCCCTCTAGTACGTGGTACGTTACTACGCAGAACATACTACGTGAGCTAATGTATCGTCAAACGTAGTACCGGTCACCGATCCGCCCGGCGGCTCGGCTCGGGCTCGTCGCGGCAGCGGGGCAGGTGGGCTGGCTCGTCGCGGCAGCGGGGCAGGTGGGCTGGCTCGTCGCGGCGGCGAGGCCGGGAGCTAGCCCGTCGCGGCAGCGTGGCGCGGAGCTAGCCCGTCGCGGAGCCGGCGGCAGCGCGCAGCCGGGCGAACTCGGCGGTGAGCGCGGCGGGCGTCCAGTGCGCGTTCAGCCCGCTGGTACTCGGCAGTACCCAGACCCTGGCCGGCCCGATCGGATCTTCCTGCGGCCCGACGACGGCGCCGGGACGGCCGAACGCTACCCGGAAGGCAGACACGCCGGCCACTGCCAGCCAGACCGGGGCCAGCTCACAGACCTTCTCCGCCAGGACGCGCGCGCCGTCGCGGAGCTCCACGTGGCTCAGCTCGCAGGCCCGTGCGGTCGCCCTGGCCACGATGTTGGTGACCCCGAGGCCGAGCGCGAGGAGCCGGTCCTGCTCCTCCGGGCGAAGCTGGCGGCTGGTGAACCCGGACCGGTGCAGGGCTGGCCAGAACCTGTTGCCGGGCCTGGCGAAGTGGTATCCGGTCGCGGCCGAGTACAGGCCGGGGTTGATCCCGCAGAACAGCACGCGCAGGCCGGGACGGATGACGTCGGGGATCGTCCGCCCGGCCGCCGCAGCCAGGTCGCCCGCGGACGGCCTGGCCGCTGCTGGCACGGCGCTCGCACCCGGGGTCATGGCGTTCCCGAATCGTCGAGCTGCGGCCCGGGGGCTCCACCGGACTGCGCCGCGCGGCCGGGCCTGCCAGGGCCTGGCGCCTCGCCGCCGGTGAGGGCGTTGACGATCCGGCCCGGCACCACGATCAGCCGCCGGACCGTCCGGCCCGCGAGCAGGCCGCGGAACCGGGGATCGGCTTCGAGCAGCCGCGCCACCTCCTGCCGGCCGGCGCTGGCCGGCACCTCGATCCGCAGCCTGGTCCGCCCGTTGACCTGGACCGGGACCGTCACCGTCGGCGCCGCCGCGGATGCGGGGTCGGCCTGCGGGAACGGCTCATAGGCAAGCGACGCCGGGTGCCCCAGCCGGCTCCACAGCTCCTCCGCGACGTGCGGCGCGAGCGGCGCCACCATGAGGACCAGCCGCTCGGCTAGCGGCCGTGGGAGGGACCCGTTCTGTCCGCTGATCTTCGCAGCATGACCGGTCAGCTCGATGAGCCTGGCGATCGCCGTGTTGAAGCGCAGCGATCCGAGGTCCGCCCGGACCGCGGCGATCGTCGCGTGCAGCGCCCGCCGCGTATCCGGCGCCAGCGGCTCGTCGCCGACCCGGGCAGAGCCGGTCTGCTCGTCGATCACGGAGCGCCACAGCCGGGCCAGGAACCGGTGCATCCCGGCGATGTCGCGGGTCTGCCACGGCCTGGCGGCTGCCAGCGGGCCCATTGCCAGCTCATACAGCCGCAGCGTGTCCGCGCCGTAGCGGGCGCAGATGTCGTCCGGGCTGACGCCATTGCGCTTGCTCTTGCCCATCCGGCCCGGCCGGCGCGTCACCGGCTGGCCCCGGTAGCGGAACCCGCCCGCGCCGTCCGGCTCCACCTCGGCCGCCGGCACGTAGAAGCCCCGGGCGTCGGTGAACGCGTCCGCCAGCACGTCGCCCTGGTTGACCAGCCGCCGGAACGGCTCAGGGGCCGAGACATGCCCCAGGTCGAACAGCACCTTGTGCCAGAACCTCGCATACAGCAGGTGCCCCGTGGCGTGCTCGGCGCCGCCGATGTAGAGGTCCACGCCGGGGTGGGCCGGGTCGGCCATCCAGTACCGCTCGACGTCCGGGTCGACAGGCGCCCGGTCGTTGGCGGGGTCCAGGTAGCGCAGGAAGTACCAGCAGGAGCCGGCCCACTGCGGCATCGTGCTCAGCTCGCGGCGGCAGGGCTGCGGCCCGTCGCCGAGGTCGACTTCGACGTCGGTCCAGTCCCGCGCCCGGGCCAGCGGCGGCAGCGGCTCGCCGTGCTCGGTCGCCGGGCGCGGCCGGAAGTCGGCCAGCCTCGGCAGCCGCACCGGCAGCGCATGGTCCGGCAGCCCGCGGGCGAGGCCGTCGGAGTCGTACACGATCGGGATCGGCTCGCCCCAGTACCGCTGGCGCGAGAACAGCCAGTCCCGCAGCCGGTAGCTGACCGCAGGCCGCCCGGCCCCGGCCCGCTGCAGCCAGGCGGCCGCTGCCTGCACCGCAGCCTGCGAGCCGTCAGGGTCCGGCCAGCCGGCAGGCGCGCTGCTGCCCGGCCGGGCGGGCACGCCGAGAGCGGCGGCGAACGCCGCGTCGCGGGCGTCGTGCCCGGGGACGCCCATGCTGGCGCCGGTACCGTAGCCCGGCAGCACGAAGTCGGCCAGGAACACCGGGATGGGCGCGCCGGTCGCCGGGTTGATCACGTAGCTGCCGGTGAACACACCGGACTTCGGGGCAGCCGCGGCCTCGCGCTGGCGATCGGAGCGGCGCGCGGCCGCCTCCCGGTAGGCGGCAACCGCCCGGGCCGGAGTCCAGCCGGCGGTTCCCCCGCCGGGCCGCCGGCCGCCGAGGCCTCCGCGCCCGGGGCCCTGCGGGTCCTGGCCCTGCGGGTCCTGGCCCTGCGGGTCCTGGCCCTGCGGGTAGCGCCAGGCCAGTGGCGTCCCCGCCGGCCACCTCCTGGCCGTCAGCCGGCCGCCAAGCGGATGCTCGGGGGCCAGCGCCAGGAAGGTGGCACCGGGCAGGGTGTCCGGCCGGGTGGTGAACACCTCGACCGGCGTATCGCCGCTCTCGTGCGCAGAACGGGAACGACCGGGCCTGAACGCGATCCGCGCCCCCTGGCTCCGCGCGATCCAGTTGCGCTGCATCTGCTTGACCGGTTCCGGCCAGTCGAGCAGGTCCAGGTCGGCCAGCAGCCGGTCGGCGAGCGCGGTGATCCGGATCAGCCACTGCCGCAGCGGCCTTCGGTAGACCGGATGGTTGCCGACCTCGCTGCGCCCGTCGGCGGTGACTTCCTCGTTGGCCAGCACCGTGCCGAGGGCCGGGCACCAGTTGACCAGTTCATCGGCGCGGTAGGCCAGCCGGAAGCCGTCGAGCAGCCGCCGCTGCTCCGCGGGCGCCAGCCCGGCCCAGTCCCGCCCGCCCGGCACCTGCCTGCGCCCGGACCTGAACTCGGCCACCAGCTCGCCGATCGGCCTGGCCCGGCCGGTGGCCTCATCGACCCAGCTATCCCAGATCCGCAGGAACATCCACTGGGTCCAGCGGTAGAACGACGGGTCACTGGTGCGGACCTCGCGCCGCGGATTGTGGCCGAGCCCCAGACGGCGTAGCTGGCCGCGCATGGTCTCGACGTTCTGTGCGGTGGTCTCCTCCGGGTGCTGGCCCGTGCTGATCGCGTACTGCTCGGCGGGCAGCCCGAAGGTGTCGTAGCCGAACGCGTGCAGCACATGATGCCCGGTCATCCGCAGGTAGCGGGCATAGACGTCGGTGGCGACGTAGCCCAGGACGTGCCCGACGTGCAGGGTGGCGCCGCTCGGATACGGGAACATGTCCAGCACGTAGCGCCGGGGCCGGCCCGCGAACAGGCCGAAGCCGTCGCTGAGCGGGCCGCACGGGTTGGGCGTGCGGAAGGTACCGTCGTCGGCCCAGCGCCGCTGCCAGCGCGCCTCGATCTCGCTGGCCAGCCGCCCGTCGTAGCGGAACGGCTCGGGCCTGCCGCCCGCCGCGGCGCCGCTGCTGCGCGGCTGCCGGGTCCCGCTGGTCATGGCCGTCTCGCTGGCTGCCGGATCCGGATATCAGGAGGCCGCGGTTGAAGAGGCCGGACGGCTGCACTCCGGGCACAGGCCGAACAGCTCGACCGTGTGCCCGACCTCGGTGAACCCGGCCTCGGCGGCGACCTGCTCGGCCCACCGCTCCACGGCGCGCCCCTCCACCTCGACGCTGCGCCCGCAGCTACGGCAGGTGAGGTGATGGTGGTGGGCGTCGCTGCGGCACTTGCGGTACAGCGTCTCGCCGCTGGCGTCGCGGATCGCGTCCACGAGCCCGTCCTCGCTCAGCACCTGCAGATGCCGGTAGACCGTCGTCAGGCCGACATGCTCGCCCCGGGCGCGCAGCTCGGCGTGGATCTGCTGGGCGCTGTTGAAGCCGGGCAGCCTGTCCAGCGCGAGCGACAGCGCCTCGGCCTGCCGGGTCCCCCGGATCCGGGTTCCCCGGGCCGATGGCGGTGGCGCCGGCTGCGATGTGGTCACAACCGCACGCTAGCAGTCATCGGCGGGTGCGCAGCCGGATGTGACAGCGCCGCGGCGGGCAGGCTGCCTGGCGGCCGGGCGGTCGCGAGGGCCTAACGTGGAGCGGTGACGAACCGGCTCTCGGGCTCGCAGAGCCCGTACCTCCGGCAGCATGAGTCGAACCCGGTGGACTGGTGGCCGTGGTGCGACGAGGCGTTCGCCGAGGCCCGCGAACGGGACGTGCCGGTGCTGCTGTCCGTGGGCTACTCCGCCTGTCACTGGTGCCACGTGATGGCGCACGAGTCGTTCGAGGATCCGCAGACGGCTGCGCTGATGAACGAGAACCTGGTGTCGATCAAGGTGGACCGGGAAGAGCGGCCCGATGTCGATGCTGTCTACATGACCGCCACGCAGGCCATGACCGGGCAGGGCGGCTGGCCGATGACCGTCTTCATGACCCCGGACCGGGAGCCGTTCTACTGCGGTACCTACTTCCCGCGGGAGGCGTTCCGCGAGCTCGTCAGCAGGGTGGCCCGGGCCTGGCGGGAGAACCGGGATGGCGTGACCGGCCAGGCTCGCCGGATCGCCGCGGCGCTCGCCGAGAGCGCGCAGGCCATCGCCTCCGGCGGGGACGCCGCCGGCGCAGCCCCGGACGCAGCCGGGCTGGGCAGGCTCTGCGAGACCGCCGAGGCCGGGCTGGCCGCGTCGTTCGATGCGGAGCGCGGCGGGTTCGGCAGCGCGCCGAAGTTCCCGCCATCGATGGTGGCGGAGTTCTTGCTGCGCCATCACCAGCGGACGTCGGCCGCCGGCGGGACCGGCCTGCCTGGCGGGGAGGCCGCGGACAGCGGGAAGGCGGCGGACGGCGCGGAGGCGGCGGACGGCGCGGAGGCCGGGACGCGAGCGCTGCGGATGGTCGCGCTGACCGCCGAGGCAATGGCCCGCGGCGGCCTGTACGACCAGCTCGGCGGCGGTTTCGCGCGCTATTCGACGGACGCGGACTGGGTGGTGCCGCACTTCGAGAAGATGCTCTACGACAACGCGCTGCTGGCCCGGGTCTACGCGCACCTGTGGCGGCTGACCGGATCCGGCCTGGCCCGCCGGGTCGCTGCCGAGACCTGTGCCTGGATGGTCCGTGAGCTGCGGACCGCCGAGGGCGGGCTGGCGTCCGCGCTGGATGCGGACTCAGGCGGCGTCGAGGGCGCGTTCTACGTGTGGACCCCGGGCGAGCTGCGGGACGTGCTGGGCGCGGCCGACGGTGAGTTCGCTGCCGGGGTGTTCAGGGTGACGCAGGCAGGTACGTTCCTGAACGGAGCCTCGGTGCTGCAGCTTCGCGCCGAGCCGGACGATCCGGAGCGGTTCGCCAGGATACGCGAGGCGCTGCTGGCCGCCCGGGAGCGGCGGGTCCGCCCGGGCCGGGACGACAAGGTCGTGGCGGCGTGGAACGGCCTGGCGATCGCGGCACTGGCCGAGGCGGGGGTGCTGCTGGAGGATCCGGGGCTGGTCGCGGCCGCGCGGGACGCCGCGGCGCTGCTGGCCGGGACGCACCTGTCTGCCGGCCGCCTCGCCCGGACCTCGCGGGACGGCGTCGCCGGGCCCAGCCCCGGCATCTTGGAGGACTACGCGTGCGTGGCCGACGGGTTCCTGGTGCTGTCCGCGGCGACCGGGGAGAGCCGCTGGGCTGGCCTGGCCGGCGAGCTGCTGGAGGCCGCGCTGGGGAGGTTCAGCGCCGGCCGGGCCGGCTTCCACGACACCGACGAAGACAGCGAGCGGCTCATCTACCGGCCCGCCGACCCGGCCGACGGCCCGACCCCATCGGGAACGTTCGCCCTTGCCGGCGCGCTCACCAGCTACGCCGCGCTGACCGGCTCGGCGCGGCACCGGGAGGCGGCAGCCGCGGCGCTCGCGCCGCTGGCCGCGATCGCGCCGCGGTACCCGCGCGCAGCCGGGTCGGGCCTCGCCGTGGCGGAGGCGATGCTGTCGGGGCCTGCCGAGATCGCAGTGGTCGGCCCGCCCGGCGACGGGCGGACCGCGGCCCTGCACCGGACCGCGTTCCTGGCCGCTCCGCCGGGCGCCGTGATCGCGCTCGGAACCGGAGCAGGCGACGGGGTGAGCGCCGACCGGGCGGCTCCCGGGGCGCCTGCAGGGCCCGCTCAGGCCGGGCCGGCCGAGGTCCCGCTGCTCGCCGGGCGGACGCTTGTCAACGGCCGTCCGGCGGCCTACGTATGCCGCGGCTTCGCCTGCCGGCTTCCGGTCACCGACCCGGATGCGCTGCGCCGGGAGCTAGGCGAGGCGGCCCGGGGGCCCGGACCGCGGCCCTGACCGGTCTCGGTTCGCACCCGGCGCGCCCCCGGGGGCTTAAGGCGGCGCGCCCTGGCTGGCCTGGACGGGACCGGAGAATTCGCCAGCAGGTAAGCCAGGACGTATTGCCCATCCAGGATTGCCGTACGCATTATGGGGAAAGCGTCGTGTTGAGATCTCGGGCACGCGGCGCGGCCTTTCCGTGCCGCGCTCGGAACTGAGTCAACCGCCGTGCTGCCGGCGGCTCGCGACCGGAAGGAGCCGACATGCGGGGCTGGTCGCGTCGCCTGTCGCTCACCACGGTGGCCGCCGGCGCGAGCCTGGCGCTGCTCTGCGCGGTCGCGGCGGTGCGGGCTCCGGCCTCGGCGGCCGAGGCGCCCGCGGTGCCGGGACTGGCCGGGCCCGGCCTGAGGCCGCTGCAGGGCATCCCGGCCGCAGCGGTCCTGCCCGGGTCGTCGGGTCCTGCCGGCGATGGCATCGCCATCGGGCTCGCGTCCGCGGATGAGGTGCCGCTGCCGCCATTGCGGCGGCTGCTCCAGGCAGACCTGCTGGTCGTGTCGCCAGCCGCGCTGCCGCGCCGCGCCGCTGCCGCGATCGCCCGGCTGCCCGGAGTCATCGCGGCCCAGCAGGTAGACGCGGCCCGCCTGGAGGTGAACGGCCGCTTCGTGTCGGTGCTCGGGGTGAACCCGGCGCGGTTCCGGGAGTTCGCGGCCCGGCCGACCGCGCAGGCGCGGGGCCTGTGGCAGAACGTGGCCGGCGGTGGCATCGCGATCTCCTACACGATGGCCAGGCTGGACCGGATACCGCTCGGGCATCCGCTGGCGGTCGACGGGCGGCGGCTGGAGCGGCTGCCGGTCGCCGGCATAGGCACGGTGGGCATCGGCGGGGTGGACGCCGTGGTGTCGGATGCGGTTGCCCGGTCGCTGGGCAGCCCGGCCGGCAATGCGATCGTGGTCAGCGCGCCGCACGCGCGGCTGGCCGGCCTGATGCAGCAGATCAAGGCCCTGCTGCCGCGCAGCGCCGCGATCGCGCCGCTGGTCGCGCAGGCAGCCTCGACGGTCCCGGCCGCGGCGGCGGCGGCCGGCGCGGCGGGCGCGGCCGGCGTATCGGCCGGCGGGCCGGGGCTGAGCCGTGCCCAGCTTGCCGCGTTCCTGCGGGCGGCCGAGAGCCGCATCGGCATGCCGTATGTGTGGGGTGCCGCCGGGCCGCGCGCGTTCGACTGCTCCGGGCTCGTCCAGTGGGCGATGCGGCAGGCCGGCGTGGTGATGCCGCGGGTCGCGGCGGACCAGGCGCGAACCGGGCCGAGGGTGCCGCTGAGCCGGCTGCTCCCCGGCGATCTGCTCTTCTACCACACCGACCCGACTGCGCCCGACTACATCTCGCACGTGGCGATCTATCTCGGCGACGGCGAGATGCTCCAGGCGCCCGAGCCCGGCCTGGACGTCGAGGTCGTCCCGGCCGACTTCGGCAGCGAGTTCGCCGGGGCGGTCGAGGTGTACCCGCGGGTCGCCGCGGCCGTCGCCGCCAATCCGGCAGGCTGAGCGGATCCTCGCCGGCGAGCCTGGCCGCACTGCCGATCCGGCAGGCTGACCGGGCCCTCGCCGCCGAGCCTGGCCGCAGTGCCGCTGATCCGCGCCTCAGGACGTGCATCCGGGCGTCTCGCGAGCAGCGTCCGTGCGCACGACGTGGCCCGCGGGCGGCTTGCGGCACGGGAGTCGAGGTGTAATTATTCTTACATGAGTACACCAGAGGGAGCTGTCGAGAACCTTCGCGGCTGGTTCACCGGCCGCCTGCCTGCCGACTGGTTCGAGGGCCCACCGGAGATCGTTCTCGATCGCGAGGAGATCACCGTGATCGGGACCCTGTCGGATCCCGAGGTGCCGGAGTCCGCCAGTGACGCCGAGCGCGCCGCGGCCGCTGACGGCCGCAGCCGCAGGTTCCGCGAGGAGACCAGGGAGCACCGGATCGAGATCGCCAGGGAAGCCGAGCACGCCTTCGGCAGGAAGGTGTCCTGGGGCGTGGTCTGCGGCGGCCGCAAGGCCATGTTCACGACGTTCTCGGTTCCGGTGATGTCCCGGCTCCGCCAGCCCGAGCGGCTGGTCCTGGACACGCTGGTGGACGCGGGCGTCGCGCGCAGCCGCAGCGACGCGCTCGCGTGGTGCGTCCGGATGGTCGGCGAGCACGAGGAGTCCTGGCTGGCTGACCTGCGCGAGGCACTGCGGCGGGTGGAGAAGGTACGGTCCGAGGGCCCGCGCTCGTGAGCCTGCCGGTCCCGGCGTGCCGCTAGCCGGAGAAGCCGTCGAGAGCCGCGGCGACCCGCCGGTGCGCCTCCCAGATCTCCTCCGGCAGCCCGTCGAACTGCGCGAGATGGCGCTCCCTGTGGGGCATCTCCTCGCGCCAGCGAGCCGGGTCGATGCGCAGCAGCCTGCCGAGGTCACCGTCCGGGAGGTCGAGCCCGTCAAGGTCGAGCTCGCCGGCTGCCGGGACGGTGCCGACAGGAGTCGCGATTCCCTGCACCTCCCCGTCGGCGAGCCGGAGCAGCCACAGCAGCGGCCGGAGGTTCTCGCGGTACCCGGGCCACAGGAAGTGCCCGTCGCCGGGATCCCGCTGGAACCAGTTGACGTGGGCGAAGATCGGCCGGGTGGTCGCGGAGCCGAGCACCCGCAGCCAGTGCGCCGCGTACTTGCCCTCCGGGTATGACATGAACGGTCGCAGCGACATCGGGTCGTAGCGCAGCGTGCCCTCGACTCCCTCGGCGGCGAAGGTCGCCTCCGCGCCGAGCGTCAGCCCGTCGTAGATGCCCTCGGCGAGGTCGGACATGGCCCGGATCAGCGGTTCGCGGTCGCGGACCCGTCCGCCGAAGACGATCGCGTCCACCGGGACGCCGCGAGGGTCGTTGACGTCCGCGGCGATGTTCGGCACGTTGGCCAGCGTGGTGGTGAACCGGCTGTTGGGATGGGCCCACGGCTCGTCTCGCTCGGAGGCGGGCCGCTCGGAGATCAGCCTGCCCTTCCAGTCTCGCCACCCGGTCAGGTCGGAGGGCGGCTCAGGGGTCCGGCCCTCCCACCACACCTCGCACGTCAGCTCGTTGTAGGCAACGTTGGTGAACAGCACTCCGGTGCCCGGCGCGACCGAGCCGAGCGCCGTCGGGTTCGTCTCCTCGTTGGTGTCCTTGGCCACGCCGAACACGCCGAACTCCGGGTTCATCGCGTACACCCGGCCGTCGGCGGGATCGACCCGGAGCCACGCGATGTCGTCGCCGTAGAACGAGACCTGATACCGTTCGCCGAGGGCATCCGGCGGCAGCATCATGGCCAGGTTGGTCTTGCCCGAGGCGCTCGGGAACCCGCCGCATACATGCCAGGTGCGCCCGGTCTTGCGGTCGGTGATGCCGATGAGCATGAACTGCTCGGCCAGGAACTCGCCGGACACCCAGCCGTCGTAGGAGGCCTGGCGCAGCCCGTGCGCGATCTTGCCCAGCAGCGCGTTCCCGCCGTAGGAGGAGCCGAAGTGCAGGATCGTCCGCTCATCGGCGAACGTGACGAAGTAGCGCTGGTCGTCCGGGGTCCCCTGGCCCAGGCGCTCGAGATCCCCGGTGACGTGGACGCCCCTGACGAACTTCTCGGGCCGGGCCAGGCCGTTCACGAACCCGACCCCGCAGCGTGCCATGCGGATCATGTGCAGCGCCACCGTCCGGTGGTCGGTGAGCTCGACCCCGGCCGCATATGCCTCCAGCGGCGAGCCCGGCGGCGCCATCAGATAGGGGATCACGTACATGGTCCTGCCAGCCGATGCGCCGCGCATCCGCTCCTCCAGCAGGGGGCGCATCTCGGCGGAGGGCCGCCAGTTGTTGTAGACCCCGGCGTCAGCGGGGTTTCCCGTCGCGACGATCGTGCGCTCCTCGGAGCGCGCGGTGTCCTTGGGGTAGCTGCGGGCGTAGTAACGCCCCTCGCCGGCCGGGGCGATCTCGCCGGCGGCGAGCGACTCGGCGATGAGCCGGGCGTCGTCGGCCGCGCTGATCACCTCGACCCGGGCGGCGCCGGTGAGCTCCGCCCAGTGCCGCACGAACTCGCGAACGTGACGGTTCTCAAGCCCGGCAGCGTCCAGGGTTGCCTCCAGGTCATCTGTCGGCCCCCAGTCAGCCGAGCGAGTGTCCACCTCCACCGCCACGATCGAGCCTCCTTCGCTGCGCCGGTGCGGCCGCACGGACACCGGCTCGCGTTCCCGCGTGACGGCCTGTCCGGCCGTCCAGGCCTGTCCGGCGGCACGAGACTGGGCGAGTCTACCCCTGCGAGACCCGCCCATCTCCGTGCGGTCCCCGGCAAACCGGTTGCCAGTATCGTGGGTACGGTGCTAGGGGAGCAGGTCGGCACACGGGTCGGCCCGTGCGGTGAATCTCCGGCCCGCCCGTGGCAGCGAAGCCAGCAACGAGCCGGACGGCCTCAGCGGGCCCGCCCGGCGGTAGCGAAGAAGGGTGCCGGATGAGACTGCGCGCGCTCGCCTACCGGCTCTACGAGCGGCGGATCGAGGCCAACCTCTCGCCTCAGGCCATCCCGCGCCACGTCGGCGTCATGTGCGACGGCAACCGGAGGTGGGCGCGCCAGTCCGGCCTGACCGACGTGAGCGGCGGGCACCAGAAGGGCGCCGACAAGATCTTCGAGCTGCTCCAGTGGTGCCGTCAGCTTGGCGTCGAGGTGGTCACCCTGTGGCTGCTGTCCACGGACAACCTGGCACGGCCGGCCGGCGAGCTGCAGTCCCTGCTGCGGATCATCGAGGACACCGTGCGGGAACTGGTCGCCGAGGGCTGGCACGTGAACCCGGTGGGCGCGCTGGACCTGCTGCCCGCCGAGACCGTTCAGGTGCTGAAGGATGCCGCGGAGGTGACGGCCAGCCGGGGCGGCCTGCTGGTGAACGTGGCGGTCGGATACGGGGGCCGCAGGGAGATCGCGGACGCGGTCCGGTCGCTGCTGCAGGAGCACGCCACCCGCGGTACCACGATCGAGGAACTGGCCGAGATCCTCGACGTCGAGCACATTGCCGAGCACCTCTACACCGCCGGGCAGCCCGACCCGGACCTGGTCATCCGGACCTCGGGCGAGCAGCGGCTGGGCGGCTTCCTGCTGTGGCAGAGCGCGCACTCGGAGTTCTACTTCTGCGATGCCTACTGGCCCGCGTTCCGCCGGGTCGACTTCCTTCGCGCGCTGCGCTCTTACGCAGCCCGGCAGCGCCGCTTCGGCGCCTGAGCCGCCCGCGGGGGTCGCGCCCGCTCGAGACAGGCTGCCCGGGGTACTTCCGGTCCGGGTGCCGCCGAAGTAGCGTCGGAGGTGACGGGCGGTGCGGTGCCGCCCGCCGGGAAGGCCCTCGAGATCCTCGAGCTTCGCGTCCTGGTACGCAGGCGAGTCGAGCGAAGGGCCGGTGCCCGGCCCTTCGCTGGCCGGTCCCGGTCCCGCCGACACATCTGCGCCGCGCGCGGTGCCTGACGTGCCAGCCCGCGCCGGCCAGCGGAGCAGGGGAGAGCGAGTGCCAACTTCCGCAGCCAGCCGCCGCTCATCACCCGCCGGAAGCCCAGCCAGCCGGCGCACCTACGTCCTGGACACCAGCGTGCTGCTGGCCGATCCGGGAGCGATCGGAAGGTTTGCCGAGCACCGGGTGGTGCTGCCGGTCGTGGTGATCACCGAGCTGGAGGCCAAGCGGCACCACCCCGAGCTTGGCTACTTCGCCCGCAGGGCGCTCAGCCAGCTTGACGACCTGCGGATCGCGCACGGGCGGCTGGACGCCGACGTGCCGGTCGGCGACGAGGGCGGCACTGTCCGCGTGGAGCTGAACCATTCCGACCCGGCGGTGCTTCCCCCGGGGTTCCGGGCCGACGGGGGCGACACCAGGATCCTCTCGGTGGCCCGGAGCCTTGCCGCGGACGGCGAGAACGTGGTGCTGGTGAGCAAGGACCTGCCGCTGCGGGTCAAGGCCGCAGCGATCGGGCTGACCGCCCAGGAGTACCGGGCCGAGCTGCCCGTGGACTCGGGCTGGACGGGCATGGCCGAGCTGGAGGTCACCCCGGCGGAGGTCGATGAGCTGTACCAGGCGGGCCACGCGGAGATCCCGGCGGCCCGCGAGCTTCCCTGCCACACCGGCCTGGTGCTGCTGGGCGGCGGGTCGGGCAGCGCGCTCGGCCGGGTGCTCCCGGACAAGTCGGTCCGCCTGGTCCGCGGCGACCGCGAGGTCTTCGGCCTGCGAGGCCGCAGCGCGGAGCAGCGGGTGGCGCTGGACCTGCTGCTGGACGAGCAGATCGGGATCGTCTCGCTGGGCGGCCGGGCCGGGACGGGCAAGTCGGCGCTGGCGCTGTGCGCCGGACTGGAGGCCGTGATGGAGCGGCGGCAGCACCGCAAGCTGGTGGTGTTCCGCCCGCTGTATGCGGTCGGCGGCCAGGAACTGGGCTACCTGCCCGGCTCCGAGGCAGACAAGATGAACCCGTGGTCGCAGGCGGTCTACGACACGCTGTCGGCGGTCACCTCGCCGGAGGTGATCGCCGAGGTGACCCGCCGCGACATGCTGCAGGTGCTGCCGCTGACCCACATCCGCGGCCGCTCCCTGCACGACGCGTTCGTGATCGTGGACGAGGCGCAGTCGCTGGAGCGCGGGGTGCTGCTGACCGTGCTGTCCCGGATCGGCACCGGCTCCCGCGTGGTGCTCACCCACGACGTGGCGCAGCGCGACAACCTCCGGGTGGGCCGTCACGACGGAGTCATCGCGGTGATCGAGAAGCTGAAGGGCCACCCGCTGTTCGCCCACGTCACGCTGTCCCGCTCGGAGCGCTCGCCGATCGCCGCGCTGGTCACCGAGATGCTGGAGGACCCGGCGACCTGACGGCCGGCGGCCATGGCCGTCCGGTACGGTGATGCCGACATGAGCGAGACGGCTGCCACCTCGGACGCGCCCGCGGCGCCGGGCGTCTCGGTAGTGATGCCCGTTCTGAATATGGAGGATCACCTCGCCGAGGCTGTCGCCAGCGTGCTTGCCCAGGACTACCCGGGCGAGCTTGAGGTCGTCATCGCCGTGGCGCCTTCCCGGGATAAGACGGCAGATCTGGCGCAGCGGATTGCCGCGGCCGACTCGCGCATCGTCGTGGTACCCAATCCCCGTGGCAGCATCCCGGCCGGCCTCAATGCCGCGGTCAAGGCCGCGCGGCACCCGATCGTGGCGCGGGCCGACGGCCGGTCCCGGCTGCCCCGGGGCTACCTGCGCACCGCGGTGGCGGAGATGTCCAGGACCGGGGCGGACGATGTCGGCGGGATCATGGCGGCCGAGGGGCTCACCCCGTTCCAGCGCGCGGTTGCCTGGGCGATGACCTCGTCGTTCGGGGTCGGCGCTGCCCGGTTCCACACCGGGGGCGAGGCAGGCCCGGCCGATTCGGTGTACCTCGGCGTGTACCGGCGGGCGGCGATCGAGCGGGTCGGCGGATACGACGAGACCTACCTGCGGGCCGAGGACTGGGAACTCAACCACCGGATCCGGCTGGCCGGGGGGCTGATCTGGTTCCTGCCCGGGCTGCGGGTCAGCTACCGGCCCCGGGAGAGCCTGCGGGCGCTGGCCGCACAGTACTTCCAGTACGGCCGGTGGCGCCGGGTGGTCGCGCGCCAGCACGAGGGCACGATCAACCTCCGCTACCTGGCGCCGCCGACGGCGGTGGCCGCCATGGGCGCCGGCGTGCTGGCCGGCCTGGCCGGAGCGGCCGGAATCGCCGCCGGCGGTTCCGCTGCCTGGCTGGTACCGCTGATCGCGGGGTTCGCCGTGCCGGCCTGCTACGGGACGGGCGTGCTGGGCGTGGCCGCGCTGGCGGCCCGGTCGCTGCCCGGCCCGGTCGCGGCGCGACTGCCGCTGGTGCTCGCCACGATGCACGTGAGCTGGGGTATCGGCTTCCTGACGAGCTCGCGCCGGCTGGCCCCGGGCGCGCCCCGGATCAGGTAGCGGTGCGCTGGCAGCGCAGCAGCGTCTCGGCGACGGCCAGGTCGGCCGGGTATGTGATCTTCAGGTTGCGCTCGCTGCCAGGGACGGTGAGCACCGGCTCGCCGGGCAGGTAGCGCAGCACGATTCCGCAGTCATCGGTCGCGGGCAGCTCGGCGAAGGCGGGGTCGGCGTCCGCTAGCTGATAGGCGCGGCGGATCACCGAGAGCAGGAACCCCTGCGGGGTCTGGCACCGGGCGAGCCTGTCGCGGCGCAGCATCGCGCTGATCACCCCGTCGGATACCTCGACGATCGTGTCGGCGGACGGCACGGTCACGCCCACTGCGTTCGCCTTCCCGAGGGCGGCGATGCAGTCGGCGATGATGCGCTGGTCGACAAGCGGCCGGGCGGCGTCGTGGAACAGCACGCGGCAGTCCTGCTGGCCCGGGCCGCTGAGGGCATGGATAGCACGGCGGGTGGAGTCGGTGCGCGCGGCACCGCCCTCGATGACCGCGGTCAGCTTCCGGTACCGGCCCGAGTCAAGCAGGCCGGCGGCCCGGCCCGGCTGGCCGGGCGGCAGCACCGCGAGAATGGCATCCACGCCGGGGGCGTCATCGAAGGCCGCGATCGAATGCTCGATCAGCGGCCTTCCGGCGAGGGGCTGCCACTGCTTGGGCAGGCCGTCGCCGAACCGCTGGCCTGTTCCGCCGGCGAGCACCACCGCGACCGTGCGCATGGGCGAAATCTACCCGCTCGTTCCGGCGGGCCCGCAGGATCACGATCGGTGCCGCATGAGAGCGGCGGATTGCGGGTAGTCCGGGAACCGTCAGGCCATTTAGCTGCGGGCAGAATCGCCGCAGATCGTTTTAAGTACGCTATGTGATGCATTCGGCGCGCACTGTGCAGGGGGACCAATCGTAGCCGAGCGCACCAGGCTGACCGGCGAGCACGCCAGCGGGCCGGACCAGGCGAGCGGGCGGGCGCCGGTGACGATCGTGCCCGCGCCCGGCTCTGCTGCCAGGACCGTTAGTTCCGGCCGCGTGCTGGCCGCGCGGTCGGTCTCGCTGTCAGATCAGGTGGCCGGCTGGATGGCCGGCCGGGCGATGCGCCGCTCGCTCGGGCCGGCCTCTCTCACCGGCATCTGCGTGGCGTGCGGCGCGTGCGCAGCGGCATGGCTGTCGGCCGGGACCAGGGCCGGGAGCCTGCGCGCCGCGCTGGCGCTCGGCGCGTGCTACCTGGCCGCGGTGACCGGGCGCAGGCTGACCGCGATGCTGCCGGCCAGGCAGCCGGCCGTTGCCATGACATCCGCTGGCTGCCTGGCCGCGCGCGGCAGCATGCTGTCCGAGCTCGCCGTTTACGCGGGGCTCGCGGCCGGAGCTGCGGCCCGGGGCTCGGCCGATGCCTGGCAGCTCGCGGTGGCTGCCGCGTCCGCGCTTGCGGTGGCCGGCACGCTCGCCCGATGTGCCGCCGCTGTGGCAGCGCGGTGCGCGGTGGCCGGGCTGCCCGGCGCCCTCGGCCGGGCAGCGGCGGGGGCACTCGGCGGGCGGCTGCTCCTGGTCGCACTCACCGCTTTCGTCTGGGGCGACCAGCGGGCACTCCAGGCGGTGCTCGGCTGGCTGGTGATCGCCGTCGTCCTTACCGCCTGCTCGGCAGGGCAGGCGAGCAGGGGCATCCGGGCCGACGGCACAGGTTCCGCAGCGCTCAGCTCAGCGCCGCGAGTCTGGCGTGACGACGGCCCGGCCGCACGGCGCGTGGGCCGCGCGGTCAAGGGCAGCCTCGTCCCGCTGCCGCCCGCGCTGCTCGGGCTGGCGGCCACCGCCATTGCCGTCGGCCTGGGGCTGCGCAGCCTGCCGCCCGTGCTCGTGCTCACCCCGCTGGCCGTGCTGCTGCTGGCCGCGCCGGGGGCCAGCCACCCGCATAACGGACGGCTGGACTGGCTGGTCCCATCCGTGCTGCTGGTCGCCGAACTGCTGTACATCGCGGCACTCGGATTCCAGACTCGCGTGCCCGGCCCCGCCGTGCTCGCCGTGTGCGGCCTGATCATGCTGGGCCGGGCGCAGCGGGATCGGTGGGATCGGGGGGATCGGGGGGCTCGTGGGATCGGCTGGGAGGGCCGCATGCTGTGGGCCGGGCTCGGTGCCGCCTTCGCCATTCCGACATTCGCCTACCTGGCGCTCGCAGCGTATCTTGGGGTGCTCGTCTTGCTCGACGTGATGGCATCCGCGGGCGCGGAGGGAGAGCACCGGTGATCGGAATGGTCCTCGCGGCCGGGGCGAGCCGCCGGCTCCGCCCGGACACCGACAAGCTGCCCAAGACCCTGCTGCCGGTGGCAGGCGAGACCACGATCCTGGACATCGCCCTGCGGAACCTGGCCGCGGTCGGGCTGCGGCAGGCCGTGGTGATCGTGGGCCACGCGGCCGGGGCGGTTGCCGGCAGGGTCGGCAGCCTCCAGGACCGGCACGGCATCGGCGTCGAGCTGATCTACAACGACCGGGCCCTGGAATGGAACAACGCCTATTCGCTCTGGCTCGCCCGCGACCGTTTCCATGACGGGGTGCTGCTGGTCAACGGCGACACCGTGCACCCGGTCAGCGTCGAGAAGACGCTGCTGGCAGCGGCCGAGGCCAGGCCGCCCGGCCCGGCCGGGGACGCCGGGGTGATCATCGCGATCGACGATGTCAAGCGGCTCGCCCAGGAGGAGATGAAGGTCATCCTCGACTCGCGCGGGCTGCTCGCCAGGATCAGCAAGTCGATAGACCCGCCCAGCGCCGCCGGCGAGTACATCGGCGCCACGCTCATCCGTCCCGCCGCCGCCGTCCCGCTGGCCGACGCCCTGGAGGCCACCTGGCGGCGTGATCCCGGCCTCTACTATGAGGATGGCTTCCAGGAGCTAGCTGACCGGGGCGGCGCGATCGCCGCAGTGCCGATCGGGACGGTGGACTGGGTCGAGGTGGACGACCACGCCGACCTCCGCCGGGCGCGCGAGATCGCCGATCGCTGCTAATCTCGCGGTTGGCCGCCGCGGCGGGCGGTCACTCGGAGGACGCTCATGCCCCTGATCGCCAGGATGCTGCATGCGCCGCTGGTCGTCGATGTCCGGCGGGACGGCGTAACGGGCCTGGCCGCGATCCTGGCGGACCGGCGGATCGCCACCGAGGGGCGGGTGGCCATCGCGGTCGGGCCGGGACAAGGCGACAGCATCCTCGCCGAGCTGGACATCGACGCAGCCGAGGTCTTCCGGGTCGCCGACGGCACCCATGACACCGCGGCGGCGCTGGGGCGGCGGCTGCGCGCCGGCGCCTACGAGGCGGTCGTCGGCATCGGCGGCGGCCGGACCATCGACGTCACCAAGTTCGCGGCAAGCATGGCGGGCATTCCGACAGTGGCCGTCGCCACAAGCCTGTCGCACGACGGGATCGCCTCGCCGACGAGCTCGCTGGAACATGAGTCCGGAAAGGGCTCCTACGGCGTGGCGCCGCCGGTCGCGGTGATCGTCGACCTGGACCGGGTGCGGGGCGGCCCGCGTCCGCTGGCCACGGCCGGGATCGGGGACGTGGTCGCCGACCTGTCCGCGGTGGCGGACTGGGAGCTGTCCGCGGCCGACACTGGCGAGCCGCTGGACGGGCTGGCGGCGGCGATGGCCAGGACCGCCGCGCACGCCGTGCTGCACCAGCCGGGCAGCGCGGACACCGACGCGTTCCTCACCGTGCTGGCAGAGGCGCTGGTGCTGTCCGGGATGGCGATGACGGTAGCCGGCTCGAGCAGGCCCGCAAGCGGCGGCGACCACGAGATCATGCACGCGATCGACATGCTGTACCCGGGCACCGCCAGCCACGGCGAGCTTGCCGGGGTGGGCGCGCTGTTCTGCACCCGGCTGCGCGGCGACCTGGAGCAGGCCGGGCTGATCTCGGCCTGCCTGGCCCGGCACGGCCTGCCGCGCACCCCGGCCGACCTGGGCCTGTCCAACGCCGAGTTCGCCAAGGCCGTCGCGCATGCGCCCGCGATGCGGCCAGGGCGGTACACGATCCTGGAGCGCCTGGCGATGTCAGAGGACGAGATTGCGAGGCGGGTGGCGGAGCATGCACAGGCCTACGCTGGCTGAGGTCCGGGCCGAGGGCCAGCCGCCGGCCGTGCTGGCCCGGCTGAACGACGAGCACTGGTTCGGCCGCCTGTACATGCGCCGGCTCTCCCCGGCGGCAACCTGGGTGTTCGCCCGGCTCGGCTGGCCGCCGAACGCGGTCACGCTGGCCTTCATCGCGTGCGGTATCGCGGCGGGCGTGGCCGTGGCATTCGGCGGGCTGGGCACCGCGATAGCCGGGGCCGTGCTGATCCAGGGCTACCTGCTGTTCGACTGCTCCGACGGCGAGCTGGCCCGGCTGACCAGGCGGACCTCGGCGACCGGCATCTACCTAGACCTGATCGGCCACTACCTCGGTGAGTCGGCGCTGCTGGTCGGGCTGGGCATCCGGGCACAGGGGCACTGGACCGCATCGGGCGGATATGTCACCGCGGGGCTGGCCGCGGCACTGCTGGCCGCGCTGGTCAAGGCGGAGACCGACATCGTGGTGGCGGCACGGGCGAAGGCCGGCCTGCCGCCAGAGCCTGACGACGCGGCACTGGCGCCGCGCTCGTCCGGGCTGGCCCGGGCCCGGCGGCTGGCCAGCCTGCTGCGCATACACCGGATCACCCAGGCGGTGGAACTGTCGCTGCTGATCCTGGCTGCCGCGATCGCCGACGCCGTGCGCGGCGGGCTGACCGCGACACGGGTGCTGATGGTGGCCTGCGTCGTGGTCGCGGGGGTGATGGCGGCAGCCCACCTGGTCGCGATCGTGGCCTCGCGGAGGCTGCGGTGACCGGCAGTGGCCTCCGGCCGCCAGACGGCTCACCGGAAGGGCGGGCCCGCCGGTGAAGCTCTCCTGCGTGATCCTTACCATGGGTGACCGCGCCGCCGAGTTCGACCGGGCGGTCGCCAGCGTGCTGGCGCTGGACGGCCCGCCAGTCGAGGTGGTCGCCGTCGGCAATGGCGCTGACGTTCCCCCGGTACCCGGCGGGGTGCTGACCGTCCGGCTTCCGGAGAACGTCGGCGTGGCGGCCGGCCGGAACGCGGGAGTAGCCGCCTGCGCCGGCGATGTGGTGCTGTTCCTCGACGACGACGCCTGGTACCCCGACCCCGGCCTGGGACAGCACGTGGCGGCCAGGTTCGCGGCCGACCCGGAGCTTGCCGTGCTCTCCTTCCGGGTGGTCGACCCGGACGAGGGGTCGAGCCCGCGCTGGCACGTGCCGCGGCTGCGGGTCGGCGACCCCGGCAGGTCCGCTCCGGCCACCACGTTCAGCGGAGGCGCGTGCGCGATCCGCAGGTCGGCCTACCTTGAGGCCGGCGGCCTGCCCGAGCAGTTCTTCTTCGCGCACGAGGAGATCGACCTGGCCTGGCGGCTGCTGGAGGCCGGATACCGGCTGGAGTACGACGCCGAGGCCCGCATGTGCCATCCGGCCGTGCCCAACTCCCGGCACGCGATCTTCTACCGGATGGACGGCCGCAACCGGGTGCTGCTGGCCCGGCGGAACCTGCCCTGGCCGGTCGGGATCGCCTTCCTGGCGGACTGGCTTGCGATCACGATCGTCCGGGAGCGGTCGGTCGCGGCCGTCAGGGCCTGGCTGGGCGGCTTCGCCGAGGGCTGGCGCATGGATCCGGGGCCGCGGCAGCCGCTCTCGCTGGGAACGATGTGGCAGATGACCCGGATCGGCCGGCCCCCGATCATCTGACCAGGCCTCTTGCTCTGCCCGTAGGCCCGGTCCGGCACTCGGACGGCGTTAAGCTTGGCGCAGTGGACAAGGCAGCCATGGCGAAGTCCGCCCAGCCGAGCACGCGCCGGCTCCTGGCGCGCAAGAACGGCTGGGCTGACCCGGCAGCCTGGCTCCGGGTGGCAAGCGGTGACGGCTGGCCCGGCGACATCATGCCCATCGGCGTGCCCAGGTCCTGGGCCGCGACCGTGTTCGCGCTCAGCGCTGTCTTCGCCGGCTCCGTCAGCCTGTTCAGCACGAACGGCCTGCACAGGCACTGGGGCATGATCGCGGTCTGCGCGTACGTCGCGGGACTGGTGGCGCTCCTGGCCTGGCGGTCGCGGGGATTCGACCTCGCGCTCGTGATCGCGATCGGCGGCGCGCTGGCCACGCCCCTGTTCTGGAACGCCGCAACCGGGCGGCGCCAGCCCGAGGTAGGCGTGATCACTCGCTCGGCCGCGCGCCTCGTGCATCATCACTCGCCGTACCAGAGCGCCGCGGCGCTGGCGTCCGCGCACAACGTGAACCTCTTCAATCCCTACCTTCCGGTGATGTCGCTGTTCGGGATACCGCGGGCGCTTTTCGGGCCCGGGGTCCTGACCGACCCCCGGCTGTGGTTCGGGCTGGCCTTCCTGGCCATATTCGGCCTCGCGCTCGCGGCGGCAGGCGCCCGGCAGGTGGTCAGGTGGACGGTGCTGGTGGCAGCCTCGCCGATCATCGCGTTCGAGCTTGCCGTCGGCGGGACCGACGTGCCGATCCTTGCGCTGATGTGCCTCGGCCTCGCGCTGCTGTGGCGGCGCCCGCGTCTTGTGCTGGCCGGTGTGGCACTGGGCGTGGCGTCGGCAGCCAAGGCCACCGCGTGGCCCGCGGTGTGCATAGCGGCGATCATGGTCGGCGTCCGCGACGGCCCGCGGCCCGCGCTGCGGTTTACCGGGTCGGCGGTCGCCGCGTGCGCCGTGCTGATCGGGCCGGTCGCCGCGCTGTGGCCGTCGGCGCTCATCGAGAACACGATCCTGTTCCCGCTCGGGCTGGCATCCATGCGCTCGCCCGCCGCGAGCCCCCTCCCGGGGCACATGCTCGCTCAGACCAGTCATATCGGGCATATAGTCGCGGTGGTGCTGCTCGTCCTCGCCTGCGTCGCGGTTGCCGTCGGCGTGGTCCTTCGGCCGCCCCGCACCGTTCCGGCGGCTGCGCTGTGGCTCATCCTCGGCCTGACAGTCATGTTCACGCTGGCGCCGGCGACACGTTACGGGTACTACGTGTACCCGTCCGGGCTGCTGGCCTGGCTTGGCATCTCGCTGCTCGGCCAGCACTGGCCGGGGCGGCGGAACGTGCCGCCCGGCGCTGAGCCACCGCGGGAGATCACCTCGCACGCCACGCTGGTGTAGCCCGTCCTGGGAACAGCGCTGGCGGGCGGCCTGCCCTGCTGGCGTCCCGTGAGGCATGCTGCGCGACGCCGCGCCCGGCGCGGCAGGTCCGCCGTGCGGGGCGGCCCGTGAACGGCGGCACGGCGGCACGGCGGGACGGCGGGTTGCCCGGTCCTACAGTTGGGTACGTGCGCTCTGAGAACGCCGCCGCTGGCGGCGGCAGCGCCGGGCCGGTCCCGGGCGCCCGGTCGTCCGATGACGACCGGGCGTTAGCACGGGCGCAGGGAGCCGGGCGCGCCAGCACGGAGGAGGGCAGCGCATCGGACGGGACGGACGCCGACGGCACGGAGGCCGGCGAGGTAGCTGCATCACGCGGTCCGCGCGCAGGACGCCAGGCCGCCGCGCGGCTGAGCGTTCCCCGGCCTGAGATCCCCGCGCGCGTCCGGGAGCCCGCACGGGCTGCGATGGCGGCGGCGTCCAGGACCGCGGCACCAGGGTTCGCCCGGCTGACCGTGATACCGCCGATCCTGCTCGTGGCCTGGTTCCTGCCCGGCCTTCCGCTGCTGCTGGCCGGTGCCTTCCTGCCGGTGCCGATGGTGCTGATCGCGGCGCCCCTCGCGGTGGCGCTCGGGGTCAACGGGCTGCGCCGGGTGCCGTCCGGCTGGCCTGGGTTCCGCTCCGGGTCAGACGCCCGCTACGGCTCGTCGGCGCTCTGGGGCCTGCTCGGCACCATCGCAGTGGCGGGCGGCTTCGCGTTCTGGCAGTTCCAGTTCAACTCGCAGTCGCTGATCGTGGTCCGCTCCCCGGCCGCCTACGTCCAGGCCGGCTACTGGATCGCGCAGCACGGCTCGCTGCCGATCCCCGCTTCGCTGAGCGCATTCGGCGGCGCGCACGCCGGGCTGGGGTTCTCCAGCATCGGGTTCTTCGCCGGGCAGGGCAGCGTCATCCCCGGAATGGTCGCCGGTCTGCCGATGCTGCTGGCCGGCGGGTTCTGGGTGCACGGCCTGCCGGGCGCCGCGGCCCTCGGGCCAGTCCTCGGCGGGCTTGCGGTGCTCTGCTTCGGAGGCCTGGCCGGCCGGCTGGTCGGACCGGGGTGGGCGCCGGCCGCGGCTGGCGTGCTCGCCATGACCTTGCCGCAGCAGTACACCAGCCGCGACGCGTTCGTCGAGACCAGCCTGCAGATCTTGCTGTTCGGCGGCCTCAGCCTGGTGGTTGACGCACTGACGATGGCAAGGCAGGCGCGGATCAGCGAGCGCGGCGGGTCGTCCTCGCCCGCGCGGCAGCCGGCCAGCCCTGGCGGGGGAGACTCGGCCGGGACCGCCGCGCTCGCGATGGCCGGCGCCGGGGTTGCGGGCGAGGCCGGGCTCGCGGCAGGCCCTGGCATGGCCGGCGAGCCGGGATCCGGTGCGGATGCCGCGTCAGCGCCTGGTCCCGGGCACGGCGCGGCGTCGGCCGGGCCGGAGGGGACCGCGCTGCTCGGCAAGCCGGTCCGACCGCTCAGGCTGCCCGTCCTGCCCGGGTGGCCCAGGCCGCCGCGCGAGTTCCGGAAGCCGGACTGGCTCCGGCTGCCGCCGCGAAGCGGCGGCAGCCGGCAGGCCGCCGGGCAGCAGGCCCGGGTACGTCGCGGCAGTGCAGGCCGGAGCGTCTGGCTCACGCCGCACGGTGCCCTGGCGGTCCTCGGCGGGCTGGCGCTGGGCATGTCCGCGCTGGTGACCGTTCAGGGCCTGGTCTACATCCTTCCGGTCATCCCGTTTGCCGGCGTCCTGGTTGTCGGGCGACGAGCCACGTGGGCACCGTTCTGTATCGCGTGCCTGATCGGCATCGCCTACGGCCTTACCGCGGCTCTTCTGCTCGCGCGCCCGTACCTGGCGGCGCTGGCGCCCGTGCCGGTGGCGACCGGGGCCATCGCCGCGTGGCTGCTAGCGCTGACCATCGCCGCAGTGCAGGTACTGCGGTTTGAGCGGCCGCGCGGCTGGACCCGGCGGATGCTCGCCGGCCGGCCGCTGCGCTGGCTGCCTGGCCTGGGCGCTGCTGTCGTCGCGGCCGCCCTCATCGGCCTGGCGATCCGGCCCTACGTCCAGACCGTCCGCGGGCAGCCGAGCCTCGCGGTCGGCGGGTTCATCGCCAGCCTGCAGCGGCAGCAAGGGCTGGTGGTGGCACCGGGCCGGCTCTACGCCGAGGACACGCTGTACTGGGTGATCTGGTACGCCGGGGTCCCGGCCGTGCTGCTCGGCGGGCTCGGCGCGGCGCTGCTGGTCCGCCGCGAGCTCAGGGCGATGATCACCTGGCAGGACGCGAGCGGTGCCGCGCGGAACTGGGCGCTGACGCTGGCGGTGATCCTCTGGGGATCCGCCGTGGTGCTCTGGCAGCCGCACGTGGTGCCCGATCAGCCGTGGGCGAGCCGTCGCCTGGTGCCGCTGGTCCTGCCGGGACTGCTGCTGTGCGCGATCTGGGCGGCGGGCTGGCTGGCGGCCGGTGCCCGGGAGCGCGGGGCGGCCCGGGTGACCAGCGGCCTGGTCAGCGCGTTCTGCGTGGTGGCGCTGCTCGTGCCGAGCGCGGCCACCGCGTTCGGCGCCGGGCTCAGTCACGCCGGGAAGTCTGCCGGGCTGCGGCTCGTTGCCCGGGGCCTGGCGCTGCATCGCACCGGCCAGGGCGAGGAGGCCGCTGTCGCCCGGCTCTGCTCGGCGATCGGCCGGTACGCCGCGGTGGTGATCGTGGACCGGATCGTGGCGGAGCAGTTCACGCAGGTGATCAGGGGGATGTGCGGTGTGCCTGCGGCCTGGATGGTGGGGCAGCCGGCCGGGGCGGTGAATTCGGTGCTGGCAAGCATCGCCGCGCGGGGCCGGCGCCCGGTGCTGCTAGCCGCCCGGCCATCGCAGCTCGCCGGGTTCGGCGCCAGCCCGGTGCGGGTCCTGAACCTGGTCACGACGCAGGCTCCGCATGAGCTGACCCAGCCGCCCGGCGGGCCGCTGCCGGTCCGGTACCAGATCTGGATGGCCGTGCCGCGCGGCCCGGGCAGCGGAGTGTGAGGAGGCATCCGGTGGCGGCGCCGCCAGCAGGTGAGCTAGGCCGCAGCGAGCCGGGCGGGGCGGCACCGGGTCGCGGGGCGACGGGCCGGGGGGCAGCGGATCGAGAGACCCCCGGCATCGTGTCGCCCGGCGAGGGCCGCATGCTGACCGCGCGCGGCAGCGTCATGGCGTTCAAGGCCGTCGCCGCCACCACGGGCGGTGACTTCTCGCTGATGGAGCGGACGCTGCCGGCCGGCGGGCGGCGGCCTCCGCCGCACCGGCACATCAACTGCACGGAGGCGTTCTTCGTCCTGGAGGGGATGGTGGCCTTCGAGCTCGACGGCACCGAGCTCACCGGCGGGCCGGGCGACTTCCTGCTGGTGCCGCGCGGCGCCGGGCACACGTTCGGCAACGGCGGCGACGCCCAGGCGCGGCTGCTGGTGCTGCACGCGCCGGCCATGGACGCCTACTTCGCCGAGCTGCAGCGGCTCTGGTCCGGGGACACGCCGCCGACGCCGGATGAGGAGCGGGCGCTGATGAGCCGCTACGGGATGGAGCCCGCCTGACGCCGGGCGGCCGTCCGATTTGCCGTGACGGCCGGCACCGTTTACAGTTAGGGAGCACTCGACGCGGGGTGGAGCAGTTCGGTAGCTCGCTGGGCTCATAACCCAGAGGTCGCGGGTTCAAATCCCGCCCCCGCTACCAATGTGATCTCTCGGGACATCGGAATGACCCCGAACCCACGTCAGGGTTCGGGGTTCTTCCTTTTGCGGGGTGTGCCGGGTGTGGGTCCGGATGGCCGGCTGGTGGGCTGGTAGTTGCGGGCCGGGTCG